>Ga0206833_1063_pt1 | contig 23949 bp, 22 predicted proteins | sample Alteio_BWOrgCont_32_FD_152891 | JGI IMG/M metagenome (GOLD analysis project Ga0206833, IMG submission 152891) | Enriched cells from forest soil in Barre Woods Harvard Forest LTER site, Petersham, Massachusetts, United States -... | ecosystem: Environmental > Terrestrial > Soil > Temperate forest >... | reverse complement strand
ACAAGGAAATGCGCTTGCGCCAATTTCAGGCTGCCGCGCATCAAATGGTCGGTGATGCGTCCCGGCGTGCCGACGATGAGACGCGGACGTTGATCCAACTGGCGGAACTGGCGAGGCATGGCTTCACCGCCGATCAGCAAGGCCGTCTTGATATCCGGTACATTGATCATCTGTTGCAACGCCGCCATGACCTGCGCCGCGAGTTCGCGGGTCGGGGTCATGATCAGCGCTTGCGCCGTCGGATTTTCCATCAGTTTCGCGATAATCGGCACGCCAAACGCGCCGGTTTTTCCGGTGCCGGTTTGCGCAGTGCCGAGAATGTCGGAGCCCGCCATGGCGAGCGGAATGGCTTCCAATTGAATGGGGGTCGGCACCGTGAATTTCATGCGTTCAAGCGCCTGCAAAAGCTTGGCCGGAAGGCCAAAGCCAGTAAAGTCCTGTGTCATAGTAGTCCAATCATATATGTTTAAGAGTGGGCGGATCCCTAAAGATCAACGCCATCGCAGAGCACCAGTGCCCGCAGGAGTTCATCTAACTCAGGAGCGCTTTGTAGGGGTTCGTGCGCGAATAAGCAAGATAAATCGACAGATTTAGTTTCACCATTGCTTTGATAATATCATTTTAGCTATAGAAACCAACCCTTACCGAGGTTACCAAAAGGATACAGGCATGTCGCAGGCAAGCGCACCTCAAAAGATTGACCATACAAAAGACGAGCTTCGTTTTTCCCGCCACTTGCCAAGCTGGATTGTAGCATCCATTGAACGGCTGGATCCTAAAAAACCTCAAACCAAACCCGACACTTATCCAGATTATTTCGTAACAGCTGTTCGGCCCGTCAATAAGGACAATACACACCCTCGGGATTTGCAACGTCTGGAAAAACTTTCAGTTCAAGGTTGGTTTCGTGTAACAGCCGTTACAGTGACAAAAGATGGCGACATCAAACAAAGAAGATTTTCTGTCAGGCAAGAAGACCTGAAAACAATGGGGTTCTCCGGCAGCGCGGTAGAGCAAATGAGCGGTGCCGACAAAGCGCTGGGCGACGGAACCGCCCCTATTCTTGATCAAATATTTTTCTTCGAAACATTGGGCAATTATTTAATTCCGTATGCTGAAGTGTTTCCAAGGGTAGAAAGTTTAGCAAGATATACGGCCGACCCTCAGGAGGTTGCAAAAATTTCTCAACTCTTGAAAACCGCTCAAGAGACTCCAAGCAGAAAGAAGATAAAAACCAGGTTTGAGTGGCGCAGCCAACGTCGCCAACAACGGAATTCGCTTGAATAGCAACAAAGATCGGCTCAATGCGCCTCGGCCCAATTTTTAGCATGCCCGGCTTCGGCCACGAGTGGAACCTTGAGCGTCACGGCCGGCAACGGCGCATCTTGCATCACTTTTTTGACAAGCGCCGATGTCGTGTCGAGTTCCGCCTTCGGCACCTCGAACACCAATTCGTCATGCACTTGCAGCAATAATTTTGCTTTCAATCCCGCTTCCGCCAAAGCCGGACCAACGCGGATCATCGCGCGTTTCATAATGTCCGCTGCTGCGCCTTGCAACGGCGCATTGATCGCGGCGCGCTCTGCACCTTGGCGGCGCGCATGCATTTTATCCTTGATCCCATTGATGTAGATGCGGCGCCCAAAGATAGTTTCGACATAGCCCTGCTCACGCGCAAATTCCTTGGTGGCTTCCATCCAGTCGCGCAGTTCGTGAAAGCGGTTGAGATATTGTTTGATAAATTCGCCTGCTTCCCCCGGCGAAATGCCGATCTGCTTCGCGAGCCCAAAACCGCTGATGCCGTAGATAATGCCGAAATTAATCGCCTTCGCCGCGCGCCTGCGATCCGGCGGCAAATCCTTGAGCGGAATGCCGAAGACCTGACTTGCAGTCAGCGCATGAATATCGACACCGTCATGGAAAGCCTGGATCAGCGCCGTGATGCCTGCGATTTCGGCAGCCAAACGCAATTCAATCTGCGAATAATCGACCGAAAGCAATTCACAACCGTCGGCGGCGATAAACGCCTGACGAATAGCGCGGCCATCTTCGCTCTTGATCGGGATGTTCTGCAAATTCGGATCGGTCGACGACAAACGCCCTGTCGCCGCGCCCACCAGCGAAAACGATGTATGCACGCGCCCGGTCTTCGGGTTGATCTGCTCCGGCAGCGAGTCGATATAAGTCGATTTTAATTTTGCCAAACCACGCCAGTCGAGAACCTTGCCGACAATCTCATGCCCCTCTTCGGCGAGCGGCTCCAGCACGTCGGAAGACGTGGAATAAGCCCCCGTCTTGCCCTTGCTGCCGCCCGGCAACCCCATTTCAGCGAACAACACATCGCCCAATTGCTTCGGCGATCCGACATTGAACGGATGCTTGGCGATTTTGTGAATCTCTTCTTCCAGAATTTGCAAACGTTTGCCGATCTCATGCCCCTGCGCGCGCAAAACTTCGGCATCGATGCAAATGCCTGCGGTTTCCATCGCAGCAACCACAGGAACCAATGGCCGTTCGATACGTTCGTAAACCCGCGTCACATGCTGCTGCACGATGCGCGGTTTCAGCAGATGCCAGAGCCGTAGAGTAAAATCCGCATCCTCGGCAGCATAATCAGTCGCTTTGTCCAACGGCACGCGGTCAAAAGTGATTTTGTTTTTACCGCCGCCCGTCACTTCGCCATACGAAATCATCTTATGCTTGAAATAAAGCTCCGCCAGATCATCCAACCCATGCCCATGCTGCCCCGCCGACAATGCATAAGACAACAACATGGTGTCGTCATAGCCGATAATCTCCAACTCGTGCTGCGCCAAAACTTGCAAATCATATTTCAGATTATGCGCGATTTTGAGCGTCGAGGGATCGGCGAGCAGATCGCGCAATGCATCGGCGGTTTGTTTGGCAGTCAGTTGTTTCGGCGCGGCGGCTTCATCAAACGAAAACCCACCATCGCTCGGCGCACTTTGCGGATCGACATGGCCAACCGGAATATAACAAGCCTTGCCGGGTTCGAGCGCGAGCGACACCCCCACCAGCTTCGCGGTGCAGGCGGTCAGCGAATTAGTTTCGGTATCAATCGCCACATGCCCCTTGGCGCGCGCAGCATCGACCCACCAGCGCAAACGGTCGAGGCTTTGCACCAATTCGTAATCCTGCTTGACGTTGGCATATGACGGCGCAGAATTTTGATCATCCGCTTGCACAGTTGGTGGAGCGTTGCTTTGCGGCGGCGCATGTGTTGCACCGGAGGGCTCGCCCAACCTCGCCAACAATCCACGAAAGCCCTGCTTCTGCAAAAACGCGATGAGTTCCGATTGTTGATGAACGCGCAGCAATTTTTCGAGCGGCGCGGGCAAAGGCGCTTGTTCATCGAGCATCACGAGTCTTTTCGAGATGCGTGCAAGTTCGGCATTTTGCATCAAAGCTTCACGCCGTTTAGGCTGCTTGATCTCACTTGCATGTTTCAAAAGATTTTCGAGATCGCCGTAATGGTTGATCAGTTCAGCGGCAGTTTTAACGCCGACGCCGGGTACGCCCGGCACATTGTCGGTGCTGTCGCCCGCCAAAGCCTGCACATCTACGACCTTGTCAGGGGTTACGCCGAATTTATTCATGACTTCGGCGGCGCCGATGGGGATGGATTTGAGCGGATCGAATAATTCCACGCCGGGGCGGATCAACTGCATCAAGTCTTTGTCGCTTGAGACAATGCGCACCGCCATCCCTTGCCCCACCGCTTCGCGCGCGTAGGAGGCGATGAGATCGTCAGCTTCGTAATTCGCGGCATCGAGCGCAGGAACGCCGAATGCACGCGTTGCCTCACGAATAATTTCGAACTGCGGGATCAGTTCGGGCGGCGGCGGCGGACGGTGCGCCTTGTAATCGGGATAAATATCGTTGCGGAAAGTTTTGCGTGCGGCGTCGAAAATCACCGCGATATGCTCGGCCTGCAATTCGGCGAGCAGCTTGTGCAACATATTGCAAAAGCCCATCACCGCGCCGATATGCGTGCCGTCGGCGCGCGTCAGATCGGGCAACGCATGGAACGCGCGGAAAATAAAGCCGGAACCGTCGACGAGGTAGAGGGTTTTGGAGGAAGGTGTTGAGGACATAGGGAGTTGTACCCCGCCCCAACAAGTTTTTCTAGATCAGAGAATTGCCGTCTTTTGCGGCCAGGCGAAGAAAGGACTTTTTGGATTCAGGCGCTGGCTTTACAGGACAAACATACTGCGAGGGACAAACATGCTGTCTGGAAGGAGCAATATACGCTATCTCTACAATGCCCTTATACCATGCCTTCATAATCTGTTTGGCGTGAATACGATCTTTGCTGCACGCCAGTCTGAGTATAGTTCCCACGGCCACTGTAACATCTTCTCTTCGAACGCTCTTCGCCAGTTCGATCAGATCGGCAAAAACTTTTTCCCGAAGGCGCATCACTTCCTGAGGTGAAAGAGACCCTAGCTCCCAATATATATGCCTCAAGCCACGGCATATATCGTCATAACTGGAATTCGCGCGCAAAATGACTTCCAAATGGCTTTCGATAATATCGTTCCATTCTTTTCGAATATGACTGCTGCTGGTAATAGACACAGGATAAACCGCTCAAAGCAAAAAATAGTAATTTCTTGCTGTTTATTAGTCTTCCTTTTCAATATTGGGAAGGGGATTTTATGGTTAATCTGGCTTTTTTTCGCGATACACCGCCAGCGGCCCCGAAGCCTGCGTCACCGGCATCAGTTCAATGCGGTTGATATTGACGTGCGGCGGCTGCGTGGCAGCCCAGAAAACCGTTTCGGCGATGTCATCGGCAGTTAATGCATGCGCGCCTTCGTAAACCTTGGCAGCTTTCTCCGCGTCACCACGGAAGCGGTTCAGGGAAAAACTGGTTTCCACCATGCCGGGTTCAATATTCGTCACGCGCACGCCTGTGTTGGTAAGGTCGGCGCGTAGGCTAAGGCTGAATTGCTTCACGAAAGCCTTCGCCGCGCAATAAACGCTGCCGCCCGGATAGGGATAGGTGCCGGACACCGAACCGATATTGATGATGTGCCCGCCCTTCCGCTTCACCATATCCGGCAAAACGCAATGCGTGCAGACGACGAGGCCAAGGTCGTTGGCTTCGATCATATTCTGCCAATCGTCGAGCAACGCTTCCTGCGCCGGTTCGAGGCCGAACGCGCCGCCTGCGTTGTTAATAAGCAGATCAATCGCGCGAAATTCGGCGGGGATCGATTTGAACGCGGCTTCGATCGCTTTGCGGTCGCGGATATCGACAATGATTTTATGAACCGGAACCGAAAGCGATTTCACCAACGCGTCCAGCTTGTCGGCTTTGCGGCTGGTCAAAATCAGTTTGCATCCCGCCGCCGCGAATTTTCGCGCAAAGGCTTCGCCAAATCCGCCGGTAGCACCTGTGATCATCACGATTGCTGGAAGATAGGCCGACATTGTCAGTGCGCCGCGACTTTTTTGGCGCCAGCGGCCAGAACGAAATGCCGCCCGCAATAAGGACAATCGACCGAACCCTCTTTCATCGTGAGATAAACGCGCGGATGACCGAGATCACCGCCACCGCCATCGCAAAACAAGGTTTGGCTTTCAACGGTAATTGTTTCAGGTGGTTTCATTTTATATTCCTTTTTGATTCTCGCAACTCAAGAGCTGGCGCGCTGTTTTGCGTCACCTTTACTCTTACGGGCACTTTCGGGACACGGCACGCCAGCTCTTGAACTGCGAGGAGTGACTCGACCCGCCGAGGATTCGAGGCTAAGTTACGACCCGCGCCCCGTTCCTTCAACCCCCCAAAACACTCCATGTTCTCCGCCAAACCCCATCGCCCTCACGACCTGCCTACCATGGCCGTGGAAGTCGAGGGCCTGACCAAGACCTATCGCAAATCCAAACATATGCCGCCGAAGGAAGCGTTGAAGGGCATCAATCTCAGCATTCCGCGCGGCAGCATTTTTGGGCTTCTGGGGCCGAACGGCGCGGGCAAATCGACATTGATCAATATTCTGGCGGGGCTTGTCGTCAAAACCTCCGGCACGGCGCATGTCTGGGATTATGAAGTGGACGAAGAACCGCGTCTGGCGCGTTCCGCCATCGGTGTCGTGCCGCAGGAACTTAACCTTGATGCGTTTTTTACGCCGCGCGAATTGCTGGAACTGCAAGCCGGTTTGTTCGGCGTGCCGAAAAAGGAACGTCGCACCGATGAATTGCTCGCCGCCGTCGACCTCACCGCGAAAGCCAACGCCTATGCCCGCACTTTGTCGGGCGGCATGCGCCGCCGTTTGATGGTGGCGAAGGCGATGGTGCACACGCCGCCGGTTCTCGTGCTCGACGAACCGACCGCAGGTGTCGATGTCGAATTGCGCCGCGCGCTCTGGGACTATGTGCGGAAATTGAATCAGGCGGGCACGACGGTGTTGCTGACCACGCATTATCTGGAGGAAGCCGAAGAACTTTGCGACCGGATCGCCATCATCAATCACGGCGAAATCGTCGCGAATGACACCACGGCGAATTTATTACGCCGCATCGACAACAAACGCGTGACCATCACCATCGACCGCGACATCGACCAAATCCCCCCGAATATGCAGGCGCATGGCTGGGAGATTATCGGCGGCCGGCAATTGTCATTGGTCTATACACCGAGCCAGAACGTCATCGGCCAAATTTTAATGGCGGTGCAGGTCAACGGCATCGGCATCGTCGATTTGTCGACCAAGGAAACCGATCTGGAAGATATTTTCCTGCAATTAACCCGTAAATCCGCCCCCGGCCACGGCTCTGGCGCGGCGGCGTAATCCCGATTATAAAGGCTTTTCCAGAACAGACTGGACCCGTAGCTCAACTGGATAGAGCGCTGCCCTCCGAAGGCAGAGGTTGGAGGTTCAAATCCTCTCGGGTCCGCCAGTTGTTTCAATGAGATAGGTTTTTTGAAGGTTCTGCATTTTATTACACCTGTAATATTGCGGATCTTTTCAAATTCAAAACGCCAACAGCGCGGCGTAGATAATCTGGCGAATGCTTGCCGTAAACTTTCTCCACCATCGCCTCACTGTTCCCCAGCAAACGGGCGACCTCTGATATCCTATGCTTGATCGCTATGAAGCGTTGCATGAACCGCGCTTTTTATACGAAGATCGTGATCTATTATCAATAATGAGGATGTAAAGCCAGATTTTATACTGATGGAGCCGCCACAGGGCAAAGTCGGTGTTTACGATTAATGCGCCTCTGCTGGCGACGGATCATCCCCGGAATTTGCAGGAGGCGAAGCCGAAAAATAAGTCTTGTTTCCATCCGTGTCGATAACGGTTCGGCCATTGGTGTCATAAGAGACGTAATGGCCGTCCTTGTCGTAATGGTCGCCGCAAGCAGTCAGCAAAACCGACATGAGGCCTAAAACCGTAGTGAGGGCGATTTTCTTCATGAGGCTCTCCGCTTCTTACAAAAATGCATCGGTTTAGCGACCGATATGAATGCTGTTCAACGAACCCATCACTCCGAAAGCTTGCAGCAGCCATACCACCACCACAATGACGACAACGGCATTGAGTATGCTTTTAATCTTTCCGTCCATGGGGATATAGGTATTGACCAGCCAGAGCAGAACGCCGACCACAATCAAAACGACAACAATATTCATAAACGGCATAGGAATTCTCTCCTTTGATCAGAACAGAAGCAACCCCCTGTTTCTCTCAATGACAAGAGCAAATTTCCTCTGCGATGATTTTGACAAAAGTCAAACCTTGTGACGTATAAAAGCATTGCGCGATAGGGCGAACGCCGCTGATGATGGCGACCGCGCCACAAAAAAATAAGAGCGCTAACTTTGGGTTGGCGCTCTTATAGTTTTTCTTCAATCACTGTGATTAAGTTCAGCCTGCAATCTTGAGATTGACAGCTGACTCTTTGCCCTTGTTGTTGGGCGCTTTATCATAGCTAACGCGCTGACCTTCGTTGAGGTTATTAATCCCAGCCGCTTCCAGTGCGCTGATATGCACAAATACGTCGGGGCCGCCGCCTTCTTCAGGTTGGATAAATCCGAAACCTTTTGTCGAATTGAACCATTTGACTATGCCGTATGCCATCGTATTTTCTTTCGCGTAGTTTGACAGTTTCAACATGAAACTGCCTTGAGTGAAGCAAGGAAAGGCGCCAACCGGCGTATTTCTCAAAACTCATCACAATGCAAAAAGACAGGCTTAAGAGCCAATCCTTCGATCATGCGTTAAAAACGCATCAGCAAAAGTGATAACCATGGCTTAACTCAGATGCCACCATAAAGGGTCTGTGTGCACCTTACAATAAGGACGTTCGAGGCTGACCTCCAAAAGTTTTTGGGTGCATATCACCGTCAAACGCTAGAGCGCGCCGGTGGACTCCAGAAGCCTGTATAACTGTCCGCTCTGCCCTGCTAAGTAATTAATATTAAATAACTTTTTGAATTTTCTGTTATTCCCGCAAACTCGCAGCCCTTGCCCAATACACTTCCCTCTGAAAACGGTTACTGGAGAGATTCGTTACTTTTCCGAGGTCCTTCTCTGTAGCCCAAGCTTCATAACGGCTATGCCGGTAAGCTTGAATAAATCCGACAACTTCCAGTCGAACAAAGCCTTGGCTGCACATATTTGGTAGGGGCTAATTACCCACCATCATCTCAATTTCTGTTCGATTCTTACTATTTTTTATCAAGTTCTTGCCATTAACCATAAAATTGGGTTGAATAAGTGTAGCTATTCGCTGTAACAGTTCCAAATCATCTGGCAATTCCAAAAAATGGTACGAGACAAATAGTGTCGTGCAGAAATAATGGGTATTATGAATAATCGAGTGAATAATCGAGCAACTGGTTTTTATTACAACCTGACTCAAATTGAAGTTCAAGGGCTTAACAAGCAATACAATCTGGCCGATGGGCATGCATATCACGCCATGCCCGCCAGCTTGCAGCCAGTAATCCAGGACATGTTGGGGATATGGGAATATGCAGGTTCAAAGCCCATTCCTCTGATTGAAGAACAGTTTAAACTTGCTACCGCTGAGCTCATCGGTTCGCCAACCTTGGCGCGTCTCAATACCTATTCAATATCTCCTACTGCTTCCAACTCCATAGACATCGTTGGTGCGTGGCTTAACATGAGGAACCGCAAGGTTGGTTTGCTTGAGCCGGTATTCGACAATTTGCATCTTCTGCTTAAAAGGAGGGGTGTCAAACCAGTCATTATTCAGGAACGCGATTTAGTCGATCTTGAAAAACTGCAAACGAAAATTAATCTTTATAAACTGGATAGTTTGTTCATCGTTACCCCAAACAACCCGACTGGTTTCGAACTCAATGAACAAGAACTTAAGGATTTATGTGATTTGTGCGCGAAGAACAAAGTCGCTTTGTTCGTCGATACTACTTTCGGATTGTATTCGAAGCAGAGAATTGACAACTACAAGATACTCGAAGAAAGCGGCGTTGATTATGCAGTCATAGAAGACACGGGCAAAACGTTTCCTACGCAAGATATGAAAGCCAGTTTGATGGTTTATTCCAGACCATTGGCCAGTGACATGCGTATGCTTTATGAGGAAATATTCCTGTGCTCCAGCAGCTTTACGTTGGCGCTCTTGGGCAAACTCTTGCAAAAAACCCATGAAGTTGGCTTGGACAAAGTTGTTTGGGATGAAGTAGCGGTAAGGCGGCAGCATTTAGAGCGCGCGTTGGCCGAAAGCCCGCTTAAGTTGACAGGGAAAAGTAATGCATGCGCGTTGCCTTTGGCTTGGCTCGATTCTTCAGCGACAGGTTTGCCGGATACGATGTTGGTAACCGAATTGATGAAGCATCAAGTCGCAGTGCTGCCTGGTCGGTTTTTCTATCGGGGATCCCGGTATAAAGATGCCACTCATGTCAGGTTGTCGTTGATGAAGCCTGACAATATTTTCTATGGAGGTGTGAAGGCTTTGGGCCAAGCTTTGCCGAAGATTATCCGTGAGGTTTTCGGTGAGCTTCAGCCTAGACCGTATCCAGGCGCAGATGAGAGAATTCGGTCGTCTGAGGGGCCATCAAGAGGGCATCTATGTCCGCAAGACTCTTTCTCCAGACGGAAAAACGGCGATTAAACCCATGGCAACCGAAAACAAGATACTGGTAACCGGTGATTTCGATATCCCGCCGCAGCTTATGTCTGATCGGGTTGTCCATTTGCGTGTTCCGCAAAATGATCAGGATATTATTAAGCACCTGACTGGTGTTGGTCATTATATTATCGGTGGTCCGGAATACCTGCATGATACGATAATGGCATCGGCTCCCGGTCTTCGGCATGTGGTCGTTATGGGCACGGGAACCAACAGTTTTGTGGATATGAAGGCGGCGCAATCGCATGGAATTATGGTCGACAACACTCCCGGCATTAATGCGGACGCTGTTGCCGAATTTGCGCTCTCTTCCGTTATCTCCAATCTTGCCAATGTCTATCACTCAAGAGATGACCTGCTGGCGGGGGGATGGTACCAGAAACCACATAAAACCTTGTCCGAGGCCAAAATAGGTATAGTTGGCTTAGGGGATATTGGTTCAAGACTCGCAAAGAAAATCAAAGCTATTTCTTCTGCGGAAGTTTCTTATTTTTCACGCAGCCGTAAACTAGATATTGAAACCGCAATTGGCTTGCATTTCAACTCATTGCCCGGCTTGATGACAAAATCAGATGCCGTAATTTTGTGTGTGACTTATACACCAGAAACGCACCATCTTCTAAACAACGGTACATTGAGTTTGGCAAGAGATGGGCAAATTTTGCTGAATTTTAGCAATCCAAAAGTCGTGGACCCTACGGCATTGAAGCAAGGGCTGATTGCACAGAGACCCCGCCGAGCTTTCTTCGATGGTTATTATAACGAATGGACAAGCAATCAGGGGTTGACAAGTGATCCTTATGGATTGCTAGAACTTGGAGCCGACAAATTTGTCGCCACATCGCATATCGCGGCGCAGGCAGAGTCTGTGATTGTCGCTATTTTAACGGAAGCTTTTCGAAAGATTGAAGCAAGGCGAAATTCTCCTTCGTTTGCGCCTGAGCGTAACGAAATGACCGGCGTGCATAGCGTGGGCCTAGGTCGCGAATAAAAATACAAAGGATATTTTATGACACAGATCAGACTTGAAAACATTGCTTTTGGTTATGCGGAAACATTATTCGAGGGGCTCACCTTGACGATTGCGGATAATGATCGCATCGGCATCGTTGGAAATAATGGCAGTGGTAAATCTACGCTTCTGAAATGCATCTCCGGCGAGATCGAGCCCGCCAAAGGCCGCATCATTCGCTCGAAAGGCCTGAAATTCGGTTTTATGGAGCAGGACATCCCGGAAGCGCTGAAAAACAGGAATCTATACGACGTCATCAGCACATCCATTCCCGAAGATGAACGCGACTTCAATGCCTATAAGGTTCATACAGCGCTGGATACCTTCAAGGCTCCGGCTGATATCCGTACAGAGCCTATAAATCGATTGAGCGGCGGCTGGCAACGGCTCGCTCTTGTCGCCCGTCTCGCATTGAGTGAACCGGATGTCATTCTTCTGGATGAACCGACCAATCATCTTGATGTCGCTAAAATCATGGTCTTGGAACAATGGCTCAATGAACAAGTTTATAATGTGCCCTTGATCGCGATCAGCCATGACAGAAGTTTTCTGGCTAATTGCACCAATAAGACGGTCGTCATACGCGGTGGACAGGCTCACGTCTTTGATCACCCCTATGAGGCAGCCAAAGATTTGTTGTCCGAAAAAGATAAGGCATCGGTGGCGCAGAGAAGTAAAGAGCTGAGGGAAATGGGCAGGCTTGCACGTAGCGCGCATGAGTTACGCCAAATCGGCGTCAACAAGCGAAGCGACAACGCCCTTAGAAAATCCGTACAGATAACCAAGCGGGTAGAAAGTATCGGCGCCGATTTAACCGAAGTTCACACTGAGGCCAAGCGTGACATCAAACTCGGCAACAGCGGAACACAGGCAAAACGTCTGATTGGCATAGAAAATGTAACCATCACTGCGCCTGGCGGCAAAATACTTTTCCGTATCGATAAACTTGATATTTCACCCGGCGAACGCCTTGTCATCATGGGGTCGAATGGAAGTGGTAAAACGCAGTTTCTTAACAGACTGCATCGTGCCTTCGACGACCTGGATGAAAGCCGGAAAGAAGGCATTGCGATTACGCCGAGCGCCAAACTCGGATATCTCGACCAGCATTTATCCCACCTACCTCTCGATAAGTCCTTGAAGGATTACTTTTCATGGGGTTTTGGCTTAGATGATCAGAAAACAACCGGCGTGCTTGTCGGCGCGGGCTTTCCGGTTCGCGTTCAATCCATGAAACTTGGTAAACTGAGCCACGGCCAACGCGCGCGGGTTGCCCTGCTTGGATTGCAGCTTTCCAATCCAAACTTCTACATTCTCGATGAGCCAACCAACCATCTGGATATTGTCGGTCAGGAGCAGTTGGAGTCCGAGATTATTTCAAACGAAGCCGCCTGCGTTCTCGTTTCACATGACAGAAAGTTTGCACAAAATATCGGAACCACATTCTACACCATAAAGAATAAGCGGCTCGTGCAGATTGCTTCGCCGGATACATTTTACGCTTCGATCCTGGAAACGCCTGATGCAACAGCCGTCAGGAGTGAGATGGATTCCAGTAAAAAGCCGAAAGCCCCCAGGCCATCATAAGTTAATTTCAGGGAAGACTAAATTATAAACGCAAGGAGATAAATTATGTTTGACGTTACCCAATTTTCATTCGGCATTCCGGAAATTGAAGCCCATATACACCATCATGTTGGCAGCCGGACAGAGACCATCGAAGGCCAGATGCGTCTTCTGAAAAAGTGGACCTGCAATCGGGCTGCCTTGCATGCCGTCACGCGCCTGAGCCACGACGAAATCCAAGCGCGTCAGCTTCAGCAGATTTCCGCTCTGGTTGATACCGCCTATTCGACACATCCGTTTTATAACCAGCTTTATACAAAGGCTGGTTTCCGCCGCGGCGATATCGTGACATGGGACGACTATCACGCCCTGCCGACAATTACGAAGCACGATATTATCGATAATTACGATATGTTTACGACGGCTTTGGCACCGGATCCCACGCAAATTTATACGCAAAGGACGTCCGGTTCATCTGGGAAAACCGTTCAGACCATGCGTGATCCTACAATGACGGATTATCACGGGCTGTGGGAATTGCGCTTTTTCGACCAAATGCTTGGCCGTCCGAGAGACCCATCGGAGTGGTGCTATATGAGCTACCTGGCCTGCCCACCGTACACCTCGCTGGACGGCCAATATCCGTTCTTTACGGTTTCAAATGATTGTCCGCCGGAGTATGTGCTGAAGCATCTCAAGCTGATGAAGCCTGCTTTGCTGTCGGGTTTTCCCAGCTATCTTGGACGCCTTGCGGCTCTGGTCGATGATCCCAGCGAACTTGGGATCAAGGCCATTCTGACAAACTCCGAAACCTGCACAAGAGCCGAGCGTACTAAAATCGGCGAAAGGATGGGAGTGGGGACGCGGGTGTTCGACGAATATTCATCCGTCGAACTGAGCTACATCGCCACGGAGTGCACACAAGGCCGGTATCATATAGTGGAAGATAATGTTCGGGTCGATGTTTTGAATCCGAACAACGAAGGCATGGGCGAAATCGTCGCGACAAATCTTGTGAATACCTATATGCCGTACATCCGGTACCGTCAGGGCGATATTATCCAGATCGCGGCAGCGTCCGAATGCTGTGATTGCGGCAACAAATTCCGTCACTTCCAGTCTTTCCATGGCCGCACAGATCAATTCCTGCAAAGCCAGACAATCGGATTGGTCCCGCCCGACCGGGTGATGGCTCTTTACGACCGGACTTTGATTGAATCCATAGCAAAAGTTGCCGAGTTTCAGATCGTTCAAACGGCAATCGATCAAGTCACGCTCCTGATCGTCCCTGAATTCGATAAAGGCGGTCCCGACAATAAGACCGTCCAAACTTTCGTCAACGGCCTCAAGGATTTGTTCAATGATCCGAAATTGACCGTCAATGTCGAGGAAGTGCACGCCATGCCGCCGGGCAAATCGCACAAACGGCGTTTAATCGAATGCCGTGTCGCGTCGTAACCACCAAAGGTTTTTTTTCAACAGAAAATTACTGCATGCTTATTAAAGGAGATTTGTGATGGATAACTTTGACGATCTGATGTGGGGCGAGCTTCTTGCCGATTTGCGCGAATGCGGCCAGGAACTGACCGTTTTTGAAAACAGCGTCATCAACCTTATCGCCAGCGATAACGCCTTTCCGGATGACCTTGTTAATAACGCGCCCTACAAAGGGCACATGCTTCAGGAAGGTTTGCTCGGTAAGCGGCCTTTTGCGGGCGCCGACCTGCATGACAGGATCGAAACAATAGCTGCGGCGGCGGCCTGCAAGGTTTTTGGGGCCGAACATGCCAATATCCAACCTCATTCCTGTAGCCAGGCCAATCAGATTGCCTATCACGCGCTGCTCTCCAAAGGTGATGCTGTTCTGGCTCTTGGCTTTAAGGCTGGCGGGCATTTAACGCATGGTCTGAAATCGAATTTTTCCGGCCGCGCCTATAATTTTACCTTTTACGGCACCGGCCAAAATGGCCTGATCGATTACGACCGTGCCGCAGAACTGGCGGAACAGGTCAAACCCAAACTCGTGATCTGCGGGTCTTCCGCTTACCCCCGGCTGTTCGATGCCCAGCGTCTGCGTGACATTGCCGACAGCGTCAACGCGCGCCTGATGTTCGATCTGTCACACGAAGCCGGACTTATTGCCGGAAAGGTTATTCCAAATCCGGTCCCTCTCGCCGACGTAGCCACAATGTCGTTGGACAAGACGCTGAGAGGCCCATTTGGCGGCACAATTTTATGCCGTCAGGAGTTGGCGGCTGCCGTGGACAAAGCCGTGCATCCCGGCACGCAATCCAGCTTCCCCGTTCGGAAAATAGCCGACGCCGCCAACGCCTTGATCCTGACCCAAAGCAGCGCGTTTCGGGATTACGCCCAAAACGTCCTTACAAACGCGAAAGCACTGGAACATGGCTTTGCCCATCTGCCCAACTCGATGCTGACTGGCGGCACGGATAAACATTATGTCGTCCTCGATGTAAAAACTGCTTTTGGCATCAACGGCGTGGAAGCCGAAGAACGCTTGGAAAAGATTGGCATACTTTCCAGCCGCCAGACTTTACCGACCGATATTTCGTCCCGCACAGCCGACACCAGCGGGCTGCGGCTTGGCACTGCCTGGGCTACCTCGCGAGGTTACAGATCAGCCGACTTTCAAAATATTACACAAATAATTTGTGCTACATTAGGATCGTCTGAAGACCAGCCTGACTATGCCGATTTGAATAAAAGAGTCGGGATGCTTGTATCGCAGAGCAGACGGAATGATGTATGGGCACCAGCTTAAAGATAGGAAACGACATCTGTTTCAATCAATAAGTTATGACAAGCTACAGGCAGTGAACCTTATCGTAAAATTGCCCCGCAGCTTGTCGAGAAAAGTTCCAGCTATCCAAAATTAAGCGGTATCCCAACCGGCATTTTTTTCTTAGCGCCCTACCGATTCTTTCCCGAACCATCGCCAGTGCATGATTTCGCGCACGAAGAGTGTCACAATATATTATTATATATCAGTAAGTTATTGGCATAAACCTGTATGGCACAGGGGTTGCTTCTGTGAACAGCAGGTTTAGCCATTTACGGGAGCATTGCCGATGCGAAACAATCTGAACGTCAAACCCCGCCAATCCTCTGGCATGAAAAGCTATGCGCGACCGCCGATCATCGGCTTGGCGTTTGTCGTCCTTTTGGTGCTCAGCCCCATCGTCTGGGGTTCGCACCGCTTTCTTGCCTTCTTCAGTCTGGAAGGGCTGCTGATCGTCGTCGGCGGCGTGATCGCTGTAGCGTTTATGAGCTTTCAGTCGCGCGATGTGCACAAGGCGCTCGACACTATCGTGGCCTTGTTCAGGGAACAGGAAAAACCGCAGATCGGCCTGCAATACGATATGCAGAACATCATCAACTGGGCGCATCTGGTCACTGAAAAGGGCACGCGCAATCTGGAATCCATCGGCAAGAACAACGTCAGCGATCCTTTCGTGAAATACGGACTGAACATGGTGATGAGCGATTACGCCCCCGACGATGTGCGCATGATGATGGAGACCGCCGCCGACGCCAGTTACGAACGCGACACGGTGCCCATCGACGTGCTGCAGGCGATGACGAGCCACGCGCCCGCTTTCGGCATGGTCGGCACTCTGGTAGGCATGGTGATTATGCTCTGCAACCTGAATGGCGACGTGTCCAATATGGGATCGTCGCTGGCGGTGGCGTTTTTGTCCACCCTCTATGGCGTTGTCTCGGCGCGTCTGGTCTACATACCGGCGGCATCGAAATTGCGGCACGAGGTTGAAGAACGCCGTTTCCGCAACTACCTGATCACGGAAGGCATGGTGTTGCTGGCGAGCCGGAAAACGCCGATGTACATCCAGGATCGGCTCAACGGTTTCCTGAAACCGGAAATGCGTGACTATTTTGACTTCTTTAACGGCAGCGCCAAACGCGCCACCGGCGTGGTCGGCCACGTTGCGCCGATGCTGAAAGTCGCGCACGCATGAAGCAGCGCTGGCAGAGAAAGCGGGAACAGGTCAGCCACACCGACGATTGGTTGATGACCTATTCCGACATGATTACGCTGCTGCTGTGTTTCTTCGCCGTGTTCCTTTCCCTCTCCATGCCGAAGCAGGAAATTCCGAAAAAAGTGGAGACGCCGCCGCAGATTGTCGTGCCGGTCAAGCCCCCGGATATTCTCGAAGGCAATCTCCCCTTCCATGGCATGCCCGAAGCCGAACAACCCAGCACCGTCATGGAAGGCAATTTGCCGTTCCATGATCCCATGACGATGGAAACGACCGAAGACGAAGCGCCCGCTGCGCCTGCGAAAACCGATGACAGCCCCGCAACAGTTGCGGCTCCGTCGTTGGTGTCGTTGCCGGACATTGTCGATCAGGTAAAATTGCAGGGCGGCGCCAACATCGAACAAAAGGGCGACCGCATCACCACGCTGGAGATGAACAGCGCCGCGTTTTTCGAAAGCGGGTCGGCGACACTCAGTGCCTCCGGCAAATCCATTTTGCAAGGCGTAGCCGCCAACCTCAAATCCGACGCCTACAAAGATTATATGGTCACGGTCGAAGGCCATACCGACGATGTGCCGATCAGCACCGCGCAGTTTCCGTCCAACTGGGAATTATCGACGGCGCGGGCCTCAGCCGTCGTGCATTATTTTTTAAGCCAGGATATCCCCGCACGGAAACTCCGCGCCGCCGGGTATGCCGATACGTTTCCGAAAGCGCCCAACCGCGACGCCAATGGCAACGCCATTCCGCAAAATCAGGCGCAAAACCGCCGGGTCGTGATTAAACTGGAAAAGATCGAGAAACAGGGATAAAGCCTATCGGTCATGGAAAAACCGAAACGCACACCCTCTCCCCGCGATTGGAAACGCCTGCATCACTCACCGGTTTTCTGGATCGGTGTCTTGCTGTTCGTGGCGGCGATGGCAATTTATGTGTTGTCCGATAATCTCTGGTTACACCCACACATCCCATGATCCTCTATGTCGATGGTGACGCCTGCCCTGTCAAAGACGAAGTTGTGCGCGTGGCCGAACGGCATTCTTTGCAGGTGTACATTGTCAGCAATCAGGGACAGCGCGGCCGGAGAGATCCCCACGTGCAGGGCATTCTGGTCGGCCCCGAATTTGACGCGGCCGACAACTGGATTGTCGATCATATTGCCTCCAATGATGTTGTGATTACCTCCGACATTCAACTGGCGGCGCGTTGTTTGAAGAAAGGCGCCAAAGCCCTCAACCCGACAGGCAAGATTTTCAGCGACGCCAATATTGGCGATGCCCTTGCCATGCGCGAACTCAGTTCCTATTTGCGGGAAGCCGGTGAAATCAAGGGCAGCAACCTCGCTTTTTCTAAAAAAGACCGCTCGCAGTTTCTGCAATCGCTTGATACGATCATCCAGAAGAATATCAAAAAGTAGGTCGTCAAATCCATCATTCCTTGTTGAAGGGCATCCCATGATATATCGCTACATCTTCATCTTGACTGTTCTTGCTGTTGCACTGGGTTTTTCCGGCAAAGCGCAAGCTGAGACTGCTATTTCAAATTACGCGTTGATCGACACGGCGCATTTTCCGGGATCCGTGCGTTGGGATTATCTGACGTTCGATACGCAAAACCATCATCTGTTCATCACGCGCGGCGACAGCGTCGATGTGTGGGATACGGATGGCGAGAAAATCGTCGCCACTATCCCAAATCTTGAAGGCACCCACGGCGTCGCCATCGCCGACGACCTCAACAAAGGCTTTATCACCGAAGGCAAAGCCAACCGCGTCACCGTTTTCGACCTGACCACCCTGAAAACCACCCTGACGGTGCCGACGGAAACCAAACCGGACGCCATCGTTTATGATCCCGCAACCGGGCGCGTGTTTGCCGCCAATGGCGAAAGCGGCAGCCTGACCGCGATCAATGCGAAAGACGGCGCCGTCATCGCCACAATCAAACTCGACGGCAAGCCGGAATTCGCCGTGGTCGACGGCAAGGGCCGGCTTTATGTCAATCTGGAAGACAAAGCGAAATTAGCGGTCGTCGATACGAAAAAGCTGAGCGTCAAAACCCGCTACGATCTTGCCGCGACATGCGAAGAACCGACAGGGCTTGCCATTGATGCCGCAAAGCGGCGTTTGTTTTCTGTGTGCGGCAACAAGGTGATGGTAATCACCGATGGCAAAACCGGCAAAGTCATCGACACCCTGCCCATCGGCGCGCACAGCGACGCGGCGATTTTCGATTCAGGAACGGGGCTGGCTTTCAGCTCCAACGGCGATGGCACATTGACTGTTGCTGCGCCAAACGACCCCGATCATTATCAGGTGGTCCAAACGGTCGAGACCAAACCTACAGCCCGCACCATGGCGCTCGATCCCGCGACGCACCGGATTTACCTGGTCGCCGCTGAACCCGAAGATACCGATCCGCCAACAGCAGAACATCCGGACCCCCGCCCTCACATGAAACCCGATAGTTTTATGCTGCTGACCGTCGGACAAAAATAGCGGGCCTGACGGTTGCCGGCCGCTGAATTGCTGTATGATGCTCGCTGTTTAACGCAACGATTTTGATTCTCATCTCCATGCTTGCACCCGCCCGCAAAGTTCTGACGCCTCTTATCATCGCCTGCGCGCTGTTCATGGAAAATCTCGACAGTTCGATCATCGCGACCGCCCTGCCGACCATAGCAAACTCGCTGCATACCGACCCGTTGCGGCTTAATCTTGCGATCACTTCCTACATGTTCAGCCTGGCGGTGTTTATTCCGCTGAGCGGTTGGACGGCTGATCGCCTCGGCGCACGCACCGTCTTTCGGGCGGCGATTGTGGTTTTTACGCTCGGCTCCATATCCTGCGGATTATCGACCAGTCTCTTAAGTCTGGTGCTGTCCCGCATCCTGCAAGGGCTTGGCGGCGCGATGATGGTGCCGGTTGGAAGATTGGTATTGTTGCGCACCATTGCGAAGAAAGACCTAGTCAATGCCATGGCATGGGTGACGGCTCCCGCCCTGATCGGCCCGGTTCTGGGCCCGCCCCTTGGCGGATTGATCGTCACCTACATGTCGTGGCGCTGGATCTTCTTCGTCAATATTCCCATCGGCATTGTCGGGCTGGTTCTGGCGACATTGTATATCGAAAATGTTCGCGGGCGTTCGCGCGAGAAGCTCGATAAATTCGGTTTCGTCCTGATGGGATTAACGATGGCGGGGTTGGTCTTCGGTTTCGAAACCATCGGCCGGAAGCTTCTGCCCTGGCCTGCGGTGATCGGCCTGATGATCGGTGGTTGCTTGTGTTTTGGGCTTTACCTATGGCATGTGCGGCGCATTCCGCACCCGATTGTCGATTTCAGTGTTTTGAAATATCCAACCTACCGCGCTTCGATAACCGGAGGGTCGCTGTTCCGCATCAGCATCGGCGCTTTGCCGTTTCTTCTGCCCCTGATGTTGCAATACGGCTTTGGCATGACGCCGCTGGCGTCAGGAACTCTGACCTTCGCGAGCGCCGCCGGCGCCATGGCCATGAAGATGACGGCGACGCGCATCATCCGCCGCTTCGGTTTCCGTCCCATCCTGATCGGCGGAGCTTTGATCAACGTAGTTTTTCTGATGGGATGCTCGCTGTTCGTTCCGGGCATGCCGCGTTATGTGATTTTCTTCATTCTTCTGACCGGCGGATTTTTTCGTTCCCTGCAATTTACCGCCTTGAACAGCATCGCCTATGCCGAAATACCGGATCAGCTCATGAGCCGCGCCAACACGTTTTATAATATGATCCAACAATTGACGCTGAGCCTCGGTGTCGCCTGCGGCGCGTTGCTGCTGAATCTTACGTTGTCCTGGCATGGGGAAAGCACCCTGCATGCCGATGATTTCTGGCCCGCTTATATCGGCATTGGGGTCATGTCGCTGTTTTCGGCGCTGTCTTTCCTGCAGCTTTCCCCGGAAGCAGGGCAAGAAATGAGCGGCCACAAAATCAACCTCGTCGAAACCGCGCCCGACAAACCGATCCATTAAAGCAGGCAACAGCTATCTCTTGACCCAACCGCCGCCAAGGCTTTTGTAAACGGCAATCAAATCCTGCGTTTCATTCGCACGGGCTTCGGCCAGATTGTTTTGCGCCGTGTAAAGCGTACGTTCAGCATCCAACACTTCCTGAAACGATGTCATCCCTTCCTTATAACGCTGGCGCGCGATGTTGGTCGCGTGCTGATCTTCTGCGACTTGATTGGTCGTGGCGAGCAGGAATTTCTCCTGCTCGGTATAGGCGTTCAATGAACGTTCAACATCCGACAGGGCGCTGAGGATCGATTTTTGATAGGTCGCCATCGCTTCCTGCTGCCCTGCGTTAGCCTTATCCAAATTCGCCGACAGCGAGCCATAGCTTAAAATAGGCCAGAGGACGCTGCCACCCGCCATCCATGACTGGTTCGCAGGCGTCACAAGGTTCGAGACGCTGGTGTTGAGCGCGCCGAAAAATCCGGTCAACGAAATGTCGGGGAAGAATTTGGCGACGGCGACGCCCTGCTGCGCCGTGGCCGCCGCGAGTTTGCGTTCCGCCACGCGGATATCGGGACGCTGCGCGATGACAGAAGCCGGAGCGGCCAGCACAAGTTTTTTATCCGATGTCGGAATGGGTGTCGGCGCGCCAACCAGCCGATGCGCCGCGCCCGGCTGTTCGCCCAGCAAAACATCCATTTGATATTCAGCTTGTGCCGCCATATTGCGAATATCGGGAATTTGGGTTTCGACGCGTTGCAATTCAGCCTCGGCATTCACGACATCCAGACGCGGCGCTTGGCCCACATCAAAGCGCTGTTTGGCGATATCGAGGGTCTTTTTATCGGCGGCAACGATATTTTCAGCCACGTCCAGTTTCGCATTGGCGCGCCGGATATCGACATAAGTGCGCGCCACCTCGGCCATCAGGCTAACCAGCACATCGTCGCGCGTGGCTTCGGAGGCTTGCATCTCTGCCTCGGCGGATTCCTCGGCGCGGCGATTGCCGCCGAACAGATCTAACTCCCAACTCGCGTCAAATCCCGTCTGATAAATATTAAAAGGCTTATGCAGCAAATTGCCCAAGCCGGTCGCATTGGCATCGGGCAAAGCCAATTGATTGGCCTCGCGTGTAGCAGTGCCTTTAAGATCACCTTGAGGCAAAAACGCAGCCGTAGCCGCTGAAACACCTGCACGTGCTTCAGCGATACGCGCTTCGGCAACTTTGAGGTCAAGATTATTCGCGGCGGCTTTGTCGATCAGGCCGGTCAAAACCGGGTCGTTGAAATTAGTCCACCATTTTTGGTCTATCTCGGTCTTGGCGTCTGTGGCGTCAGGCGCTGATACCCAACCCTCCGGCAACGGCGCATCCGGTTGCTGGTAATCAGGCCCGACTTCGCAAGCGGCCAGCATCAACCCGAAACCTGCGGTAACAAAAACCGTAAAGAGGGGATGGGATTTCATGCTGGTCTCCTAATGCGCCGGGGCGACATCGTCGGTTGATTGCTTATGAACTTTATTGCGCGGCAAGAACATTGCGATGACACAAAGCACAGCGGCGATAATAGCAAAAAGCTGGAACGCGTCGCCGTAGCTCAGATAGATCGATTGCGCGAGAAGTTCCTGATACAACTTTCCATGCGCTGCCGTGTTCGCTGCAGCTTGCGTCGCGCCATTCGCCATAATCGCGTTGCTAGTGACGGCAAGCGTGTTTTGATAGGCGCGATCCGTCACAGCCAGATGTTGCGACAACGCCGTCTGATGCGCCTGCTCGTGCCGCTGCAGATAACTGAGCACGAGCGATATGCCGAAACTGCCGCCAAGGTTCCGCATGAGGGAATAGAGCGCCGAGGCCTTACTGCTCTTCTCCTTGGGGATGGCGCTGAACGCCATGGTACCCGTCGGCACGAACAGGAACGGTAAGCCTGCCACCTGCATGACGCGGAACATGACAAACGTGTTGTAATTGGTTTCAGGCGTGGAAAACATGGTGGCGCCCATGCCGACAGCGATCAACCCCATGCCAATCGCGATCAGGTATTTCGCCTGAACCTTGTTGACCAGCTTGCCGGCAATCGGCATCAGGACGATGACGATCAAACCGCCGGGCGACAGCACCAGTCCCGCCAGGGTCGCGTCGTAGCCAAACTCAGACTGCAGCAGAAGCGGTATCAGCGTGCTCGCGCCGTACAAGGTGAAGCCGACAAAGAAGATAATCAGGCACGCCGACCCGAAATATTTGTTGGCGAGCAAGCGCAAATCCACAATCGGATCTTTCTGGCGCAGCAACCATGCGACCGCCGCGATCAGGCACACGGAGCTAATCAGGAAAAACGTAACGATGAAATTGCTTCCGAACCAGTCGTCTTCCTGCCCCTTGTCCAGCACGATCTGCATCGCGCCAAGGCCGATGGCAAGCAGGCTAAGCCCGATATAATCGATCGACAAAAACCCTTTGGCCTTGGCATGCGGCGGATCGACAACCAGAGCGCGCACCCACAAAACCGCCAGAATTCCGACCGGCACATTCATAAAGAAAATCCAGCGCCAACTGTAATTATCGGTGATAAAACCGCCCAAAGTCGGCCCCAAAATCGGCGCCACGATCATGGTGATGCCAGTGATACCAAACGCCGTACCGCGTTTTTCCGGCGGGAAACTGTCCATGATGATGGACTGCTGCATCGGCTGTAGTCCGCCACCCGACAAGCCTTGCAACAAACGGAAGAAAATCAGCATCGGCAGCGATGTCGCCATGCCGCAAGCAAGGGAAGCAACCGTGAATCCGGCAATGCACATCATAAAAAAGTTTTTGCGCCCCATAACACCGGCCAGCCAGCCCGACAGCGGTAAAACGATGCCGTTCGCGACGAGATAGGAGGTCAGCACCCAGGTGCTTTCGTCCTGACTGGCGGCAAGGCTTCCGGCGATGTGTGAAAGTGATACGTTAGTAATCGTCGTATCCAGCACTTCCATAAACGCGGCCAGACTGACCACCATGGCGATCAGCATCGGCGACGCCGTCCGGATCGGTGCTGATGGCGACATCAACGACATGCTCAATCCTCAGGCGCTGTAAAGACGGTCGGCACCACCGACATGCCGGGGCCAAGTGTCACCGCAGCGTCGGAAGGATGATCGAAAACAATCTTGACGGGAACGCGCTGCACCACTTTGACAAAATTGCCAGTGGCGTTCTCAGGCGGGAAAGCCGAGAA
>Ga0206833_1079_pt1 | contig 24023 bp, 19 predicted proteins | sample Alteio_BWOrgCont_32_FD_152891 | JGI IMG/M metagenome (GOLD analysis project Ga0206833, IMG submission 152891) | Enriched cells from forest soil in Barre Woods Harvard Forest LTER site, Petersham, Massachusetts, United States -... | ecosystem: Environmental > Terrestrial > Soil > Temperate forest >... | reverse complement strand
GCTTTCATATAACGATGATACCCGCAAAGGCGAGCGCCTTTTTACCTGGAATGAGTTGGCAAAAAGAATCTATAAAGCATACACGTACTATACCGACAGAGAATACAGTAAAGTTGGCGATCTGGTTAAGGATAATGCCTGGGATAAAATTGATGGCGAAGAGCCCATGTTTCTCTTTCAATCTTTTGGCTATACAGCTGTTGAAATGATAATAAACCCATTACCAGGGAAAGAATTTGTTTTTTCATGTTTCTTTTAAATTTTTGTGAGGCTTAGCGTTTCTTTATATAATGGCAGCAGGTTTTCGAGTACTTTGTTCCATTGCTCAAACTGATCGTTGGTTAACATCAGGTTTTCGTTGTCAAATACCTGGGTAAGTATTACATAATTACCTTTTTGTTGGTACTGTAAATCAAATCCCCATACTTTATTGTGAAAGTTTTTACTTTTAGGCAGATAGGAGACCTTATAACCATCGGGTATTTTTAGCATGGCAACGTATTTTTTTACAGACTTGAAGCTATATTCAATAGGAACTTTCCGTTTAGGATAATCTATCTGTTCGTCGTCATAAAGTTTAAACAGGTTAAGGTTTAAGTAATAATCGCTACCCAATTTTTTAGCATAATCGGGCAGGTTAAAATCGGCGTACAGGGTAATTTCATTGGTTGTAGGCTTCCTGTCTACCCGGAAGGTATCCAGTTGAAATTTGTTTGATCCGCGCTCAAACTCATTTTTCATATCTTCCTTCATGTCCTTATCGCGCCAGTACATTAACTTGATATACATTTCTGACGAAAAATAACCGTTAAGCGATTGTTTGATTTGTCCCTTTATGCCGTTTGGCGTTAACTGAAGCCAGGTAGTATCGGTAAGCGTATTTTTATCTTTTTCAATGGCCAGTACTTTTACAATCTTGTATTCCTTTTCGCTGATGGCTATCATGGCTTCCTTATCCTGTATAGCGGTTGAGGGCATCCCAAAAACACAAGTGGGATCCGTTCCATCTAAAAAAACAAACTTATCGTTCAGTTTTATAGCGCATATCATGTGGTTGCTTACCAGCGGCAACGGTGTTTCGCTAAACTTGTATGGCAAATCGCGTGTGCCTATCCATGTAAAATAGGCCGTTACGCCGGCGGTGTTTAGCATTTGGGTTAAAATGCTGGCCATATCCTTACAATCGCCAAAGCGCCTGTTGCAAACCAAGCCTGCTTCGCGGGGCACAAAGCCGCCCATACCATCCTCAAAAGCAACATATTTAATGCTGTGCTGCACCCACGAATAAATGGCGCGGGCCTTGCTCTCAGGTGTGGTAAGTTTACCTGTTAATGAGTCAACCACATGCTTCAACTCCGGACTAACCGTGTTATTTACCGCTTTAATATAGCTGTAATTGAGGTGATACAAATCATCGGCATTTGATAAATAAGGGACAACATTCCCTTTATTGTCTTTATAGTTTTCGATATAAAAAACAATGTGCGGCGAGTACCAGGCAAAGCCAGGCGCATCAGGATAACGTTTATTGGCAATACAGTTTTTATATTGAAACGTGTAAATATTATTGTGGTGTTTACTCTCAACACTTACGGTAATCTGGCTGGTATCCAGGCCCACTAATTGATACTTCAGCGAAATGTCTTTTGATACATTAATTTTCAGTTCGCTGTTGGCTACAGGGATATAACTTTTAAAATAATACGGCGATAACAGATGAGGGTCTTTATTTAAATAGGATATCTGCAGGTTGCCGATTGATCCCGGTTCAACCGCCGGGAAATTGAAGGTAGTTTCTTTTACATCGTCATAAAAAACAAAATCTTCTTTATCGGTACTTGTTTTAAATTCACTTACCTTCAATTTTTTATCATCAGGGGTACGTGTATAAGCTTCGTAATTAACCAGCTGCTGAAAATCGCTGTGCGAAAAACCGTACTCACCCATGTAGGCTGTTGCACTGCCCAGCAAATATTCTATTTGCTGAAGCTCGTTACTTTCCACATAAGGCTTGCCGTCTTTCAGGTTGATGTTATATTCCAGTGTGCGGTTGAGCAATACGGCCTTTTCATCAGGAAATTGTTTGCGCAGGGCATCGAACGTTTGCGCGTTTAAACTTTTTGATTGCAAAAAAAGGCAAACAAGCGCTGACGAAAGCAGCAAATAAGATTTATTTTTCATTTTTTACAGCCATTAATTTTCCATAATAATACCACAGTGTTTTGATGAGCTTTCCATTTTCATCAAAATATTTTGCAGGGCCATTATTAATGCCATTTACAAAAGTTACCTCCTTTTTCAATTTCCCATTTTTATAATATTCCCTGCCAATACCAGTTGCATTATCCGTTTTATAGTTATAATCAAGCTGTAGTTTTCCGTCTTCAGCATAGTTCTGATATAAGCCTTCGCTAATACCATAAGCCATATTATCAACAGAGCGCAGCTGACCATTAGCATAATATATTTTGGTTGTGCCATTTTTTACACCATCGCTGTAACTGCTCTCCCTGGATAGCTTTCCGTTTTGAAAATACGATTTAACCGTTCCATTGCCTCCGGTAATTGAAATAGCCGGTACCAGCTTACCATCAGCACCCAAATAAGTAAATGATGCCGGGTTATCATCCTCAAAAAGTATCTGATAAGCAAAAGCACCATCGGGGTCATATTTTTTTTCGGGGCCTTCCAGTTGGTCATCTTTATACACCTCCGTATAATCTTTGCTGGTATTCGTCTCGTAAACAGTTTTTTCACCATTCAGCATATCATTTACATAGGGTGTTGCTGAGTATAATGTGCCGTCTTCGTTATAAAGCTTCCATATGCCTGTTTTATTGCCATGCAAATAATTCCCTTCGGTATATTTTACCCCTCCATAATAATAACTTATATAAGAACTATCTAATACGCCTTTTTTATAAAAGAAACTATTTTCAACACTGCCGTCAAAATAGAAGGTTTTATATGGGCCGTCCAAATCGCCGTTTACATAGTTACCCTGCGCCATTATTTTACCGTTTGGATAGCGTAACGTGTATTTGCCCGAAGCTTTGGGAAAAGTATCAACTTCCATCACTTTACCAGTGGTGTCAAACTGGGTTAATTTTTCAAGCCAGCCCAGGTAATATTTTTCTTCCAAGGTTTTTTTACCGTTCTGCAAAAAGCTTTCTTTATAACCACTTAAATCTCCATCCTGATAGTATGATTTGTTATTTATATTACCCAATTCATCATAACTGATCCATTGCCCCTGGTATTGGCCATCTTTAATCCACCCCTCCGTTTGTATTTGCCCGTTAGTAAAATAAGCGGTATAATAACCGTCTTCCTTGTCATCGGTCATGTTCACTTCTGATTTCTTTTTACCATTCAGGTAATAAGTAACCATATTGCCATTGCGATTATTGTTTTTAAACTGACTGATCTGGCTAATTTTACCTGATGGGTAAAACGAGGTATCGGGGCCGCTTAAGGCACCTTTTTTATCATAACTAACGTGCGCTTTTTTTATTCCATCAGCAGAATAGGTAATTATATTGCCTGCTTTATCGGCATCCGTTACCGAGCTTACTTCAGCGCCCGTAGCATTAAAGAATTTTGCTGATTTAATAATACCATTATCATAAGTGTATTTTGCATAAACCTTACCATCCTTGCGGTAATAATCGGCTTCGCCAATTATTTTATCTTTTTTCATAGTGTATGCCGCCGAAAGCTGGCCATTGTCATAATATTCCTGGTGAAGCCCATTTTCAACGCTATTGATATAGTTGCGTATTTCTTTGCTCTTACCATTGTCATAATAATATTTCCATTCCCCGTCGCTATAATCTTTAGCTGTATTTCCCTCAACAATCAAATTACCATTTTCGGCATACTTTTTATACGGGCCTTCTTCTTTCCCGTTTACATATGGCTGCAATTGTCTTAATTGCCCGCTTTTATAAAACTCTTTGTATTCGCCGGTAAGTACGCCATCTATATAATTATCAGTAACTTCCGGGTTCCCATTGGAATAATAGCTGTGTTGTTCGCCATTCTTTTTGTCAAGCTTATAGTTAGATATACCTTTTCTGTTTCCGCCATAATAATAGGTAATTACCTGCCCGTCAAGCTTGCCTGCATTGTAATTCTCATTAGATGAAAGGTTGCCATTTATATAATAATATTGCTGCGTACCCTGAAGTTTACCATTCTCATAATGTTCTTTCGCCTTTAAATTACCCGAACGGAAATAATATACCCAATCGCCCTCTTGCTGGCCGGTTGGGCTGTATTTGCCAAACGCCTTAAGGTTGCCCCCAGGGTAAAGCGAAGTCCACGGGCCTGTTACTATTTTACCGTTGTTGCTCAGCGTGCCTTTTCCTATTAGCTTACCATCATCAAAATAATACCGTTCGGTAATTTCATCGCGTTTTTTGGCCTGTAGTTCCCTGGTGGCGCGTATCAGGTTAAAATAATTGCCGGCTTCTGTCTCAAAATTCCCCAGCGCCTTTTTATTGCTTTTAACATAACTTTTAACGATAGGCAGGTTTACGCCAGAAAAATCATGAAAAACAAACAGCTCAAATTCTTTCTGGTTATACACCTGCTTATAATAAGGCAAATAATACTGTATGTAAAAATCAGTATTGCTATCACTATAGTCCAGCTTTTCAAATACTACCTGCATTTGCCGGCTTATTGGATCATCTAATGATATGATGGATTTATAATCCCTGTCGAGCGCAATTTTTGAAATCAAAATATCTTCCATCTGCTGGTAATTGGCATCAGGCTGCCCGGTACGCTTATTCTTTAACTCTGCAATCTCATCAGCATTATTTGCAATTTCGCTCAAAAGTTTAATCGCCTTTCCGGCGTATTTTCCGTCGGGCAACATCAACAGGTAGCCCATAAAACATAAAAATGAGGGAACAATTTTACCCTGATTTAAAGCTGTAATCCCCAATTGATAATGCGCGCTATACATATAGGGGTTAATAAGCAAGGCTTGTTGAAATTGCAATTCTGCATCCTTAAGTCGTTTTAAACTCTGTAGCGCAACGCCTTTATTAAAATATAACAAAGCATAAGCGGGGTATTTTGCAATAGCGGTATCAAATACTTTTAAGGCTTCGTCATGCTGGCCCAAATCATTCAGCACATTGCCTAAAACGTTATATAAATCGGGCTCGTTTTCTCTTTGTTCTTTAAGCGCCAGGCCCTCACGGCAGTACTTTGCCGCCTGTGTATATTGGCTATCGGCCTCGCAAGCTCTGGCCTTTGCGTAAAGCGACGATACATAATTGGTATCACTGCGGCTTATTTTGTTATATAAGAGGAGCTCCTTTTTGTACTGTCCGGAGTCGTGAAGTGCAGTTCCCTGTTTGATAATGTCGCCGGAGTCTATTAATTCTATTTTTTGTGCATAAGAAATCTTCACCGACATCAAAAGCGCCAGTAAAAACAGGATAGGATATTTCATTATAATAAGGCAAAGTTTTAGTTACGGGTGAAAATAATATTTTTTTGTGACGAAGGAAGAAATAATTGTGGCATAATTTAAGTCTGTTTTCTTACGAAAAACGAGTCTTAATAGTTATTATAATTGTTGAAAAATAATTATTAAACGAAGGAACCACCGTGGAGCACCAGGGGCAATATTATTGCAGATGAGTAGAATACCGACACAATGTGCAGTAAATTTCACGAAATATTTTCTCTTTAAATTGTGCTTAAAAAAGCAACCAGTTTCTCAACAGCCTTCGCTCTGTGACTAATTTTATTCTTCTCGGCTAAACTCATTTCGGCGAAAGTAATGGCATAACCATCGGGTTCAAAAATCGGATCGTAGCCAAAACCTTCATCACCCGATTTTTCGTGGCGGATTGTGCCTTCAACCGTGCCTTCAAAAAAATGTTCCTTGCCCTCATGCAATAAAGAGATCACAGTTTTAAAACGGGCTTTACGGTTAATTTCATTTTTTAGGTTGATGAGCACCTTGTTGATATTGGCTTCATGGTCGCCATGTGTGCCGGCATACCTGGCCGAGAAAACGCCCGGTTCTCCATTCAGCGCATCAATCTCCAGGCCGCTATCATCCCCAAAACAGTTTAAATGATATTTATGATAAATGAAATGGCTTTTTATAGATGCGTTTTCAATAAATGTTAAGCCAGTTTCTTCAATATCGTTGTAGCAACCAATATCATCCAGCGTTAATAATTTTATTCGTCCTTTTATTTTGTCGGCAACCTCATCCAGCTTATGGCGGTTGTTGGTGGCAAAAACTAACTGCTGCATGGTACTATAGTTGTTTCATTTGCTCCCAAAAAGCCTTCTTATAATCGTTATTATCCATCATTTCGTCAAAGCTGAAAGTGAATAATGTACGGCAATTGTTTATTTGTTGCAGCTTATTTAGGCTAACATGATTTAATTGGGCAGGTAATGCATTTTGCCCCAGTATCAATAGTTTTTGTGGCGAAAAAAAAGCGGTTAATTGCTCAACAGTAGCTTCAGGATGCTTTGCCCGGTTTAAAATGGCAGTATCATCCAAACTGAATTCAAGGCGCTTAAGGGTATTTTCGAGCGCTGTTAAATGGCCCGGGGCAATAAAATCGGCATCGGTATAATGCGTAATAATCAAGAAGTTTTTTTTGTGCTTACCCAGGTAATTAAAACTAAGTGATAACGTTTCTGTAACGGGCAATTCAACTTTTTCATCGGCAATGGCAGGCGGATTGTTGAATAGGGCCTTATCGTTATTGAGCAGGAAAATATCTTCCTGCATAATAAAACTGAAAGCAAGCGGGTTCTCGATGTGCACTTTAACAAATTTTAACCAAAAGTAGTTAAACAGTTTGAAGCATTATCGGCATATTCGCACAATTATTATAGGCGTAAAGTAAATTGCAACGTTTTGTACAGCCATAATTAATAAATTTTACCGAAATTCGGAGTTTTTAACGGACTAACGGTCTGTTGTTTAATAAGTATAAGATACATGAGAAAGTTTGGGTTAGCCATTTTAAGTTTTGTTTTATTAATTTCAGCTGCCTCGGCGCAGCAAAAACGCACACTTGATAAAATTGCCGGCGTAGTAGGCAGTGGTATCATATTAGAATCAGATATTGAGTTAAAGTATGCTTCGTATCTGGCACAGGGCAACTCTCCAAACGCTGATATTAAATGTCAGATATTACAAAATTTGTTAACTCAAAAATTACTTGCACAGCAAGCGGTTATTGATAGTATTGATGTGAAGGATGATGAGGTTGATAACGATGTTGACCGTCGTATGCGTGGTATGATTCAAAGAGCCGGTGGCCAGGACAAGCTGGAGCAGTTTTTGGGCCGCTCGGTAATACAATACAAAGACGAGATCAGGCCTGATATAAGGGAAAGTTTGGTGGCACGTAAAATGCAGGAAAAAATTACATCGAACGTAAATACTACTCCGCAGGATGTTCAAAGTTTTTTTGTCAAAATACCTAAAGATAGCTTGCCAACCTTTAACAAGGAAGTAGAAGTTGGCGAAATTCAGTTTAACCCAAAACTTACTGCGGCCGAAAAAGACGCTTATCGCCAAAAAGCGGAAGAATTACGCGCACGGATTGTAAAGGGTGAAGACTTTGGGGCATTGGCCCGTTTATACTCACAAGATCCGGGGTCTGCACCCGAGGGTGGCGATTTAGGTTTTAATGATCGTACTGCTTTTGTAAAAGAATTTACCGCAAATGCCTTTAAATTAAAAGCAGGCGAAATTTCGCCGGTTTTTGAAACGGAATACGGATTTCACTTTTTACAGGTGATTGAGCGTCGTGGTGAGCAGGTTCACGTAAGGCACATCCTGGTTACACCGGCCATTACACAAGCCAGTTTGGATCGTGCCAAGGCTAAAGCCGATAGCGTTTACGATTTGCTGATGAAAAACAAAAAGATTGATTTTTCTTCGGCAGCAGCTTTTTATTCTGACAATAAAGACACCAAATACAATGGCGGTATGATGTTGAATGCCGATAACGTTGAAACCCGTACCACTTATATCCCAACCGATAGATTGGATCCGCAGGTTGCGTTAACTACCGATACCATGAAGGTAGGCAGCATTTCACAGCCACAAATATTTACAGGCCAGGATGGTAAAAAAACTTATAAAATTTTATACCTCAAATCAACCACTCCGGCGCACAAGGCTAACCTCACACAGGATTATCCAAAGATTAAAGAATACGCTACCAATGATAAAATTAACCGTACGGTAAGCGAGTGGTTCCAGAAAAGAAGAAAAGAAACCTTTATAAAAATTGATCCGGAATATCAGCAATGTTTACAACTGAAAGGCTGGTCAACCCCTCAAACAACTGCTGAAGTTAAACCTTAATAAAATATATGCAACACCGCTCGGATGTGGAAGCTGCTGACGCTTTAAGGCAAACTTATCAGCAAGTAAGTGCTGAAATTGGTAAAGTTATAGTAGGCCAGCAGGAAGTATTAAAGTACGTGCTCATTTCTATTTTTAGTAATGGGCACTGCTTATTAGTAGGCGTTCCGGGTTTGGCGAAAACCTTGCTGGTGCAAACAGTTGCACAAGTGCTGGACCTTGACTTTAAACGCATACAGTTCACACCCGATTTAATGCCATCGGACATTATCGGTTCTGAAATTTTAGGCGAAGACAGGAACTTTAAATTTATACCGGGCCCGGTTTTTTCAAACATCATTCTTGCTGATGAAATTAACCGTACTCCACCCAAAACGCAAGCTGCCCTGCTGGAAGCCATGCAGGAAAAAGCTGTTACAGCAGCCGGTATTACCCATAAACTGGCACAGCCATTTTTTGTATTAGCCACACAGAATCCAATTGAACAAGAGGGAACTTATCCATTGCCCGAAGCACAGCTGGATCGTTTTATGTTTAACATAGCGTTGGATTATCCCTCGTTTGCAGAAGAGTTGTTAGTTGTGAAAAACACTACCAGCACTACTCAAGCAACGGTAAATAAGCTATTAAATGCTGAACAGATCATTTATTTTCAGCAGCTGGTACGCAACATCCCGGTAACGGATAATGTACTGGAATATGCGGTTAAATTGGTGTCAAAAACACGTCCCAACGGCGAATTTGCTACTCCGCAGGTTAAGCGCTTACTTAACTGGGGTGCCGGCCCAAGAGCATCGCAGTTTTTGATTTTGGGTGCTAAGTGCCATGCCGTTATCAACGGAAAGTATTCGCCTGATATTGAAGACGTAAAAGCGGTGGCCAAACCTATATTAAGACATCGTATAGTGCGCAGCTACCATGCAGAAGCCGAAGGCTTATCTACCGACGATATTATTGATCAGCTTTTTTAAGAAATTTCAAGCAGGGAGTTTATAGTCCAATACCCCCAAACAGACTAAAGACTCCCGACTTAAGACTCTGGACTTAAAACTTCTTCCCCACAACCATCTCCTCCAAAGCGTCAATCCATTTTGGAGAATCGTTTAAACTTTCAACCAGTTGCACGTGTTCGCCGCCAAGGGCTTTAAATTCTGTACCGTATTCTTCGGTCACCTCATAAACAGTTTCCAGGCAGTCGGCTACAAAGGCCGGGCAAAATACCAGCAGGCGCTTTTTACCTTCGTTAGCCAGTTTAGCAACTACTTCGCTGGTGTACGGCTGTACCCATGGGTCGCTCCCTAATCGGGATTGAAAGCAAATGGTATATTTTTCTTTTGGGATATTTAATTTCTCTGCTATCAATTTAGCCGTATGGTGCGATTGCGCCGAGTAGCAAAATTTATTGGTATCGTTCAGCGTATCGCAGCAACCATCAACCTTCAGGCAGTAATTGCCTGTATGATCGCATTTTATCAATTGGCGCTGCGGCAAGCCATGAAAGCTGAACAGCACATGATCATAAGTTTCGGGCTGATACCTTTGGCCATTATCGGCAAAAGTTTGGATCATTCCCTCATTATCATGAAAAGAGTTTACAAACGATAGTGCAGGTATGGTTTGCCATTTACCTACAATATTCATTACCTTTTCATAAACAGACCCGGTGCTGGCCGATGCATATTGCGGAAACAAAGCAATTACCTGTATGCTTTCAACCAGTGATATCTTTAATCTATCTAATGCTGATTCAATTGATGGGCTTTGATAGCGCATGGCCAACTCTACCTGGTACTCATCGCCCAAACGATCGGCAAGTAATTGGTGTTGTAATTTACTATAGTGAAGTAATGGCGAGCCGGTTTTATCGTCCCAGATTTCTTTATAAAGCTTAGCCGATTTGGGGCTCCTGAACGGAACAATAAGGCCTTTTACCAGGAAGGTGCGTAGTACGGGATTTACATCAATAACCCGGGGGTCCATTAAAAATTCATCCAGGTATTTGCGCACATCCTTTGTTTCAGGGCTGTCGGGTGTACCTAAGTTAACCAGTAAAACTCCTTTTTTTGCCATAATAATCGGCGAAATTAGTAATTAGCGGTAACAGATTGAGGGATTAGTTGAAAATAGGGGATAACGGAGTTATATTATTGACAATAATATGATAAGCTACAGGCAATCAAAACCCTAACCCAGGGAAATCGTTTTTAAATCAGGAGGCTCCGCTGGAGCCGCAAAAGCGACGGCTTTGAGGCTATAAACAGGAAGCTCCTCCGGAGCTATTGAGAAATTCTGACTCCAACGGAGTCACCTGTTTATAGAAATTGATATAAACAATATTAAGGCTCCAGCGGAGCCTCCTAATGCCTTTTCGATTTTAAAAGCAATCCCGACGCCTAACCTTCATCCTTTAATCACCAATCACTAACCTCAATAACTTTCCAATTCGGCTTTAACCTGCTGCATCAGCCACATTGGTGTTGATGTTGCACCGGCTATGCCCACCTTATCGCCTGCGGCAAACATTGATTTTTCCAGTTCGCTGGTGGCCGATACAAAATAGGTATTGGGATTATGCTTGCGGCAAACCTCAAATAAAACCTTCCCGTTGGAAGACTTACGGCCTGATACAAATACTATTTTATCAAACTTGCTTACAAATTTAGGCAAATCCTGATCGCGGTTGGACACCTGGCGACAAATGGTATCGTTAGCTTTTAAATCATAACCACGCTCCAAAAGCTGATCTTTTACATGGTAAAATTTCTCCATGCTTTTGGTGGTCTGACTATACAGCGTAATATTATGCGGCAGCTCAACGCCATCCAACTCGGCAATATCCTGAAAAACAAGTGCTTCGTTGTTTGTTTGGCCCTGTAAGCCAACTACTTCGGCGTGGCCGTGTTTACCGAAAATCAATATTTTTTCATTGGCATCGTGTGAGTTTTTGATGCGGTTTTGCAATTTCAAAACCACCGGGCACGAGGCATCTATCAGCGTAATATTATTTTCGAGCGCCATGCGGTAAGTATCAGGTGCTTCACCATGGGCACGGATCAGCACTTTTTCGTTACGCAGATTTTTCAGATCCTCGTGATCAATTATCTTTAGCCCTTTAGCCTTCAGGCGCTCCACCTCCTCATCGTTATGCACAATGTCGCCTAAACAATAAAGATAGCCGTCTTCAGCCAGTATTTCTTCGGCCATATCAATGGCATAAACCACACCAAAGCAAAAGCCCGAATCCTGGTCAATAGTAACTTTTAACTGATAATCTCCCATGGTGCTGCAAAATTACATGAAAAAGATTGAATTTATATACAGATAAATGGAGGCATCATATCCTGCGGCCTTTCCACGTATTAGTATTGGTAAGATGTTTTTGGATAGATAAAAACGCTATAATCATCATATTAAGCATCTGCAACGGATGAAAGACAATATTCATCCATGCGTTTTGCCCCGATGACAGGGATATCATTATCCGGGTTAGCAAAATTAACCCCAGCATAAAAAATATCAGGTTAAAATTCAGGGTGATAGCAACTATCATAGGGCCGCCCAAAATCAGCAAAATGTATATTAACAGAGCCAAAATATTATTGTTAAAAACAGCCAGCACATTTTTACTGAACCCGTTTAAGGCCCCGGCGTAGTTCTTGTACATGCGGCAGCTTATCATGCCATTCGCCAGCAACAGTTCGCCTTTAAAACCGGCTTGCTTTACTCTTTTCATAATTTCGGCATCCTCCACAATTTCGTCCTTAACCATTTCGTGCCATTTTTTTTGCCGGTAAATAGCTGCATCAAACAACATAAATTGCCCGTTTGCAATTGCCAGCGCAGCGCTTTTGGTAAGATAAACCAACCTGAGCGGCACCAAATTAAGCAGTATGTAATGCAAAAGCGGCACAGTTGTTTTTTCGCCAATGGTTTTCATAACCTGGTTGGTAAAAAGGCTTAAAAGGGCTAGTTTATAAGCCCGCATCCTATGAACCGCACTATTGATTAACCCTTTGTTTATTACTTCGTCGGCATCTAAAAACAATAAATATTTGCCCCTGGCAAGATGGGCTAATTGATGGCAGGCATAATTTTTTCCTATCCAGCCATCGGGTAACTTACCGCCTTTTATGACGCTGAATTGCGGATAACGGGCAGCAAAATCAGCACTTATAGCATAAGTACTATCGGATGATTCATCGTCATAAACAATTACCTCGTAGTTAGCATAATCCTGCTGAAGGATAGATTTTAGCAGCAGCAGTATATTATCTTCTTCATTACGGGCCGGGATTAAAATAGATACCAGATCCGTGTATTGCCTGTTTACCTTAGTTAGTTTAGGATTGGATATAAAATTGAATAGCGTTACCGTAAAACGGACGATGATAAAAAATAAGGTTACGGTTATAGCTATGATCACTTTTTGTTAAAATTGCTGATGGATGAAGCTTAAATATATAATTAATAACGTTTTAAATCCTGTTGATGTCTACCTGTCTCAAAATTAAAATTGCACCATATAATTTCATTATGACGGGGCATTTATATAATCAATAATAGTTTTTGTTGCCCCCGTATGTTCCCGCACATAAGTGCTGATTTTCTTACTCGATTCTGCATAAAATTCTTTGTCGTCAATCAGTTGATGAACAATAGCTTTCAACCCGGCTTCATCGCTTATGCTGAATCCAGCCTTTAAATCAACAAGGTCATGCGCCTCTTTAAATTTCGAATAATTGGGCCCAAAAATCACCGGTAAACCAAATGCAGCGGCTTCTAATGTGTTGTGTATACCAACGCCAAAACCACCACCTATAAAAGCAATTTCACCATATTGATACAGGGACGATAGCATACCTATATTATCAATAATTAATGTTTGATAAGTACTTAAATGAGGTGCACTTGAGGGTATTTGCGAATACCTGATAACCGAGTTTTTGGGCAGCAGATCAACCAGATCATTTATCTTATCCTCCGTTATTTCATGTGGGGCAAAAATAAATTTCCAATCAGGATAGATCCTTGTGAGTACGCTTGCCAGCTTTTCATCGGCGGGCCATGTGCTGCCGGCAACAAATATATTCTTGCCGTTTTTAAACGCTTCCACTACCGATATAGGTTTCGGTTGTTGTGCGTTGGCCCAAACCCGGTCAAAGCGGGTATCGCCGCTTACCATCGCATTGTTAATACCTATATCTCGCAGTAACTGCGCTGACCGCTCATCCTGCACAAAAAAACAACTTACAAAGCCCAATATATGGCGATGCAGCCCGCCATACCATTTAAAAAATATTTGGCCGGGCCTAAAAATTCCCGAAATAATATAGAGCGGAATATCCCGCTGATGCAATTGATTAAAAAAATGATACCAGTATTCATACTTGGTAAATATGGCCAGTTTAGGATTTATGATTTCAATAAATTCAACAGCATTTTTACGGGTATCCAACGGCAAATAATAAACAGCATCGGCCAGGGGTGTGTTTTTTCTTACTTCATATCCCGAGGGCGAAAAAAAGGTAATCACTACTTTAACACCAGGATTTAAGCTGCGCATTTGCTCTAATACCGGGCGGCCCTGTTCAAACTCACCTAACGAGGCAAAATGAAACCAAATACTTTCCGGGTAACGTATAAGGGCGCTGTTTTTACGCCCTTTTATCCACAGTTTGGCTTTTTTATTAAAAAATGAGGCCAGCCGGATTAATAAAAAATATAGTTTTATACCAACATTATATAATAAGAGCATTTTAATTATGAATTATTAACTTCGCAGGGCATAAATGTAATCACAATAAAATAATTTGCGTGGTTTCAGGGGCAGGTGTTCATTGAAAAAAAATAAAAAATAAATAACCGGCCTATAGCAGGTTCATCGAAAAACAAATAGAAAAAAGAACAAATACTTATGAAAATTGCTGTTGTAGGAACAGGATATGTTGGTCTGGTAACCGGAACATGTTTAGCTGAAACGGGCAACCAGGTTATCTGTGTTGATATCAACGAGAAAAAAGTAAAAATGATGCAGGAGGGCAAGTTGCCTATTTACGAGCCCGGCTTAGAGTTGCTCTTTGAAAGAAACATTAGTCAAAAACGCTTACACTTTACTACAAATCTTGCCGAAGCAATCGCTGAAGCAAAAATAATATTTATGGCATTGCCCACTCCTCCTGGAGGCGACGGCTCGGCTGATTTGAGTTATGTATTGGGAGCAGCAAAAGATATTGCAAAGTTAATTACCGAATATAAAGTTGTGGTAACAAAATCAACCGTGCCGGTAGGTACCGCTGATAAGGTTACCGCGGTAATGAAAGCAAACACTAATGTTGACTTTGCCGTAGTATCAAACCCTGAATTTTTAAGGGAAGGCGTAGCGGTAGAAGATTTTATGAAGCCCGACCGCGTAGTGGTTGGCACCATGGATGACCGGGCCCGCAAATTGATGGCCGAATTGTATGCGCCATATGTTCGTCAGGGTAATCCGGTTATTTTTATGGATGAACGCTCGTCTGAACTTACCAAATATGCAGCCAATTCATTTCTGGCAACCAAAATTTCGTTCATGAATGAGATAGCTAACCTGTGCGAATTGGTTGGTGCAGACGTGGATATGGTTCGCCGCGGTATTGGGGCCGATGAACGCATTGGTAAACGATTCCTGTTTTCGGGAATTGGTTATGGCGGCAGCTGCTTCCCGAAAGATGTGCAGGCGCTGGCAAAATCGGCCGAAGAAAACAAATACGACTTTAAGATCCTTAATTCAGTAATGCATGTTAACGAAATTCAAAAACGTGTATTAGTTGAAAAAGTAAAAAAATACTTTAAGGGCGATTTAAAAGGCAAAAAATTTGCTATGTGGGGTTTGGCATTTAAGCCGGAAACAGATGATATCCGTGAAGCACCTGCATTATATATTATTGATGACCTGGTGGCCGCCGGCGCAATTGTCACAGCATTTGATCCTGAAGCCATGAACAATGTAAAAACTTTAGTTGGCGATAAAATTAAGTACGCCGAGGATCAGTACGAAGCCCTTAAAGATGCTGATGCTTTATTGATAGTTACAGAGTGGTCGGTTTTCAGAACGCCAGATTTTGACATGATGGACGAAAATTTAAAAAGTAAGGTTATTTTTGATGGCCGTAACTTATACGATTTAGAAAAAATGGTTGATTTGGGTTATTATTATAACAGTATAGGAAGAAAATTGATTAGCTAATGGGAAGCCGTAAAAGAATATTAATAACCGGCGCCGCTGGATTTTTAGGTTCACATTTATGTGACAGGTTTATTGCAGAAGATTTTCATGTAATTGGCATGGATAATTTAATAACCGGCGACCTGCGCAATATTGAACATTTGTTTAAGCTGGAAAATTTTGAGTTTTATAACCACGATGTTTCCAAATTTGTGTATGTGCCCGGCGACTTGCATTATATACTGCATTTTGCATCGCCTGCAAGCCCTATCGATTATTTAAAAATACCTATCCAAACGTTAAAAGTGGGCTCATTGGGCACACATAACTTATTAGGATTGGCACGAAATAAAAAGGCAAGGATGCTGATTGCGTCAACATCCGAAGTTTACGGCGATCCGAATGTTAATCCGCAGCCCGAAGAATACTGGGGCAACGTTAATCCGGTTGGCCCGCGTGGTGTTTATGATGAAGCCAAACGTTTCCAGGAGGCCATTACCATGGCGTATCATACCTTTCACGGTCTTGAAACCCGTATTGTAAGGATATTTAATACCTATGGCCCGCGTATGCGTCTGAATGACGGACGCGTATTACCTGCCTTTATCGGGCAGGCTTTGCGTGGTGAACCATTAACTATGTTTGGTGATGGTTCGCAAACCCGCGCGTTTTGCTACGTTGATGATTTGGTTGAGGGCATATACCGCTTATTATTCAGCGATTATACGCAGCCAATGAATATTGGTAACCCCGATGAAATTACTATTAAGGAATTTGGCGAGGAAATCATCAAACTTACCGGCACAGATCAAAAACTGATCAGCTTGCCGCTCCCTACTGATGACCCTAAACAACGCAGGCCCGATATAACTAAAGCCAGGAGCATTTTAAACTGGGAACCAAAGGTTTCAAGAAGCGAAGGTTTAAAAATTACTTACAACTATTTTAAATCGCTCCCTGAGCACGAAATAAAACATAAAGATTTTACCTATTTTAATAAACACTAATGGCTAAAATAGTAGTTACAGGTGGTTTGGGCTACATAGGCTCACATACAGTGGTTGAATTGGTGAACGCAGGCTATGACCCTATTATTATTGATGATCTTTCAAACTCACAGGCAGGCATACTGGATCAGCTGACTAAAATTATTGGGTTTAAACCTGCTTTTTACCAGTTTGATTTGTGCGACAGTCAAAAACTAAAGGAGTTTACCGAAAAAGAAAAGGACATTGAGGGCATTATCCACTTTGCTGCCTTTAAAGCAGTGGGCGAATCGGTTCAAAAACCGTTGAAGTATTACCACAACAACCTGCTTTCGTTAACTAATTTGTTAAGTGCTTATAGCGGTAAGGACATTAGCTTCGTTTTTTCATCAAGCTGTACCGTTTATGGTCAGCCCGATGTATTGCCTGTTAATGAAAATGCACCGGTTAAACCTGCACAATCACCTTATGGCAATACCAAACAAATTGCCGAGGAAATATTAAAGGATGCCATAACATCAGGCGATGCCAAAAAAGTAATAGCACTGCGGTATTTTAACCCTGTAGGTGCACATGAAACCGCTTTAATTGGCGAGTTGCCAATTGGTGTTCCGCAAAACCTGGTGCCTTTTATAACGCAAACAGCCATCGGCAAAAGAAATAAGATTACCGTTTTTGGCGACGATTACAATACTAAAGACGGAAGTTGCGTTCGTGATTATATACATGTGGTTGATTTGGCTAAAGCGCATGTTGCTGCTTTAAAGTTGATGGAAGGCAACCATTTTGCTGGTTATGATGTATTTAATTTAGGTACAGGCAATGGCAATACAGTGCTTGAGATTATAGCAGCCTTTGAAAATACCACAGGTGTAAAATTAAATTACGAAATTGGCCCCCGCCGCAATGGTGATGTTGAACAGGTTTGGGGAGATGTAACAAAATCGGCAAAAGAGTTAAAGTGGAAAGCGGAATTGGGTATTGATATCATGATGGCTTCTGCCTGGGCATGGGAGCAATATTTATCCAAAAACCCGTTGTAACATTTTTTGATCACAAACCCCGGTGATCAGATAAGTATAAAAGACACTATTTTTTCTGTATGAAAAAAATAATAATAACCGGCGGAGCCGGCTTTATTGGTTCGCACGTAGTACGCAGGTTTGTTAAAAATTATCCTGATTATGATATCGTTAATCTGGATAAGCTAACCTATGCAGGCAACCTGGCCAATTTAAAAGACATTGAAAATGAGCCCAATTACAGATTTGTAAAAGGCGATATCGTTGATATAGAATTTATAAACAATCTGTTTACTGAAGAACAACCTGATGCCGTTATTCATTTGGCAGCAGAATCGCATGTAGACAGGTCTATCACTAATCCGCTTGATTTTGTGATGACTAATGTTGTTGGTACAGTAAACCTGCTCAACGCTGCCCGCCATACCTGGAAAGGCCGTTACCACGAAACCCGTTTTTACCATGTATCAACAGATGAGGTGTACGGAACGCTGGGAGAAGATGGCATGTTTACCGAGCAAACCGGCTACGATCCGCATTCGCCATATTCTGCTTCAAAGGCTGGTTCGGATCATTTTGTAAGGGCCTATCATGACACTTATGGCATTGATGCTGTAGTGTCCAATTGTTCAAACAATTACGGATCTTTCCATTTTCCTGAAAAATTGATCCCACTGGCAATCAATAATATCAAACAAAATAAACCTGTGCCCGTATACGGCAAAGGCGAAAATATAAGGGATTGGCTTTGGGTTGAAGATCATGCCCGCGCCATTGATGTTATATTTCATAAGGCAAAGGCTGGCACTACCTATAATATAGGCGGTCATAACGAATGGAAAAACATTGATCTGATCAGGCTGCTGTGCGCTATAATGGATAAAAAGCTAAACAGGCCCGAAGGTACATCTGCAAAACTAATCACTTTTGTTACCGATAGGGCCGGGCACGATTTGCGCTATGCCATTGATGCAAGCAAATTTAAAAATGAATTGGGATGGGTACCTTCTATCACTTTTGAAGAAGGGCTCGAAAAAACTGTTGAATGGTATCTTGAAAATGAAGAATGGCTGGAAAATGTTACCTCGGGACATTACCAGCAGTATTATAATACGCAATATAACCACCGCTAATAATGTTTGGGTTCTTTAAAAAGAAGGAATATAAGAAAGAGATCACATTTGATTACAGTTCGATAATGGTTGATATGCACTCGCATGTGCTACCCGGTATTGATGACGGCGCCAAAGATCCGCAGGAATCAATCGTGCTGATAAAAAAAATGATGGCTTTGGGAATTAAAAAGATAATTGCCACGCCCCATATTATGGCCGATTACTATCGCAATACTCCCGAAACGATAAACGAATCACTTATCATACTTAAGGAAGAACTGCACAAACAAAAAATTGATATCGCCATTGAGGCTGCTGCTGAACATTATTTCGACGAAACATTTGAAGAAAGAATTGACCGCCGGGAGCTAATGACCATGGGCGATAATTATGTACTGTTTGAATTTTCATTTATAAGTCAGCCACCCAACACCATATCCGTTGTTCAAAAGCTGAAGGATTTAGGGTACAAGCCTATCCTGGCCCATCCTGAAAGATACCCATATATGGATATCGACCAATTCAAAGCGCTGCACGACTGGGGTGTGTCTTTACAAATTAATACCATTTCGCTAACCGGCTATTACGGTAAAGAATCAAAAAAAATGGCCGAAGATTTAATTGACGCCCAACTGGTTGATTTTATATCAAGCGATATGCACCATTTGAGGCATGCTGATGCGTTTAAACATGCTTTAAAAATGCCATACCTGGAAAAAGTACTTTTTGATTACCCCCTTAAGAATATTATGCTGAAATAGGGTGATAGGAAATGTGCTGATGTGCGAATTTCAGATGTGCAAATTAGAGAATAATGAATGATAGTGCAAATGTGCTGATTTCATTCAGCTTTGATATTCCATTATAAATCTGCACATCTGAAATTCGCACATCTGTAATCTGCACATCTTCTTATCCGCACATCAATTACTCGTATCTTAAAGCCTCTACCGGATCCAATTTCGATGCTTTTTTCGCAGGATAAAAGCCCGAAATCAAGCCAATCATCGTACACAATACGACGGCCGAAAACAGCCAAAGCCATGGTGTAACAAATGTCCCGCTTATTTGTACGGCTATGAGGTTGCCAATGGCCATGCCCAGTATAATACCAGCAACACCGCCTATCATACAAATAACAATAGCTTCTATTATAAACTGTTTGCGTATAACGGCTGGTGTAGCCCCCAGTGCCTTTCTTAAGCCAATTTCGCGGGTACGTTCGGTAACGGAAACCAGCATAATATTCATCAGGCCAATGGCGGCGCCAATAAGGGTTATAATGCCGATGGCAAATCCGGCAATCGTCATGCCGGTGAGCTGTCCTGACAATTGTTGCTGAACAGAGTCGCTGCGTTCAATTTCAAAGTTATCCTCATTGGCAATATTAAGTCCGCGTACATTTCTGAAAAGCGAAGTTGCTTCTCCAATACTGGCATCCAAAGCCGATGGGTTGTTGACCATTATAGTTATGGTAAATGACGGATTTTTTGTGGCATTAATTTGTTTCGCCCTGAATACCGGTATCACACAAAATTTATCGCCCCCAAAAGCCGAGCTCGATCCTTTTGATGCAAATACACCAATTACCCTGAATTTGTTATCGCCAATAAAAATTGATTTGTTAATGGCGTCATCATTCTTAAAAAGACGCTTTTTTATTTCAAATCCTATAATAACCACATTCTCGCCATGCTCCAGCTCCGAGGCAGAAAAGTTACGGCCAAAACCCAGTTTATACCCGCTGGTTGCCAGGTAATTTTCGTTTGAGCCGGTAATAGATATATTGGGGTTGGTTTTCTGATTGCCGTATTTAACTACCGCCGTGCCCGATACCTGCAGGTTGATAGTAACCACGGCAGGTAAAGTAAACTCTTTTTTAAACCTGTCGGCCTGATCGTAACGGATTGACGGATAAACTTTTCTGTGGCCTCCGTTGCCAAATCCTAAACCTGAGTCGGTATTTTCTATAGTGAATGAATTGGCGCCCAGACCGGCAAAGGCAGTATTGGTATATTGCTTAACGCCTTCAATGGCCGTTAAAATACCCACCAGTGCCATTATACCTATAGCAATAATTAAAGAGGTTAATGAGGTACGTAACCGGTTGCCCGCTATTGACTGTAATGCTATGGATATGTTTTCTTTAAAGGTGGTTTTTACCGGCATAGTTTAAAAGTAACAAAAACTTGCAGATAAGACTATACACCCCCATAGTTTGTTACAGTTGCCGGTGGGTTTATATTCGGCAGTATTTTAAAAGAGCATCCGCCACTAAAAAACAAAAAAGCCCCTTAATTGCTTAAGGAGCCAAACTCTTATATAAGGTAGTAAATGACTTATTTATACAGCAAACGACGTACCGCAACCGCATGTACTTGCAGCATTGGGGTTATTAAAAGTAAAACCGCGTGCATTTAAACCATCCTGAAAGTCAATTTGCATACCTGCAAGATACAAACCATGCGCTTTGTGCATATATACTTTTATGCCATCGATATAATACTCCTGGTCGCCGTCTTTTTTCTGATCGAAGCCCAGCACATAGTTCATTCCAGAGCAGCCACCACCTTCAACGCCTACGCGCAAGCCAAAATCGTCATTCAGCTCTTGCTGATCTTTAAGTTTAAAAAGTTCTTTAACGGCTCCTGGTGTAAATGTAACGGGAGCGGTTTCTACAGCAATACTCATCTTATTTTTAATTAACTATACAAATATAATGTAAAATGCAGATTTTTGCTGCAAGTGGTATATTTATGACCGCTAAATAACATTTTAAATTATGACCCTGCTTTCTTTTTTATTAGACATTATTAAATACATCGTTGCCGGTTCGGCTACCGTTGGTGTAGCTTACTACCTGGTAAAGCCTTATTTTGAACGCGACGAAAAAATTCAGCTGCTTGAATTTAAAAAAGCGGTTAGCAACCAAACACTGCCCTTGCGCCTGCAGGCCTATGAACGCCTTACATTATTTATTGAGCGCGTTAACCCCGCCAATATGCTTATCCGTTTAAACGGCCCCGCTTATAGCGCGCACGAATTGTACAGCCTGGTTGTTGAAGATATCCGCAGCGAATATCAGCATAACGTTACGCAGCAAATTTATGTAAGCGCCAGGGCATGGTCGGTTATTAAACGTGTTAAGGAAGATACCCTGGGTATAGTAAACAATGCCATCAAATCGTTACCTGAAAACGCAACCGGACTCGAACTAAGCAAATTTGTACTAAGCTCACTAAGCCAGCTGGAAGATAACCCTTATGATATTGGTACCAGCCTGCTCAGGAAAGATTTAGAAGAATTATTTTAATCTTATTTTGGTCATTCGTCATTGGGTCATCGAGTCATTGGTCATTAGTTTATTAGTGTTCTGGTGATTAGGGTTTAGCATCTTGCAGATAAATAAACCAGCTAATAGACAGCCCGCTTTCCAATGACCCATTGACCAATGACTAATGAACAAGTGAACCAATGACCAAAAAGACCACTTCGGGAATTGAAATAAAGGAGGTTTATTGCCAGCCATCGGCAATGAATGAGCTTCCGGGCGAGTTTCCGTTTACGCGGGGCATACAGAAAGATATGTACCGCGGTAAACCGTGGACAATGCGCCAATATGCCGGTTTTTCAACCGCCGAAGAATCAAACAAGCGTTATCATTACCTGCTTGGTCAGGGTACTATGGGTTTGTCGGTAGCATTCGATTTGCCTACACAAATTGGTTACGACTCGGACCATGAGCTTGCCGAGGGCGAGGTTGGAAAAGTTGGGGTGGCCATCGATTCGTTAAAGGATATAGAGATATTGTTTGATGGCATAGCGCTAAAAGACATTACTACCTCCATGACTATTAATGCTACCGCCGCCATATTACTGGCCATGTATATCGCGTTAGCAAAAAAACAGGGGGCCGATTTGAAACAAATATCGGGCACCATACAAAACGATATATTAAAGGAGTACGCTGCCAGAGGCACCTATATTTACCCTCCCGAAGCCTCCATGAGGCTGATAACTGATATTTTTGAGTATTGCAGCAAAGAAGTACCCAAATGGAACACCATATCTATATCGGGCTACCACATTCGCGAAGCGGGCTCTACTGCCGTGCAGGAACTGGCCTTTACGCTGGCCAATGGTAAAAACTATTTAAAAGCTGCTTTATATAAAGGATTGGATATTAACATTTTCGCCAAACGCCTATCGTTTTTCTTTAACTGCCATAATAATTTTTTTGAGGAGATAGCCAAATTCAGAGCTGCAAGGCGCATGTGGGCGCATATAACCAAAGAACTGGGCGCAACTGACGCGGGTGCACAAAAAATGCGCTTCCATACCCAAACAGGCGGATCGACCTTAACTGCCCAGCAACCCATGAATAATATAGTGCGGGTAAGCAACCAGGCGCTGGCAGCCGTACTGGGCGGCACACAATCATTACATACCAATGGTTACGACGAGGCTATTTCGCTGCCTACTGAGGCTGCTGCCAAAATTGCATTGCGTACCCAACAGATCATAGCCTTTGAAAGCGGGGTGACAGATACCGTTGACCCATTGGCCGGCTCTTTTTTTATAGAAGCCCTGACTGATGAACTTGAAAAAGCTGCGCAACAGTATATTGATAAGATTGATGCGATGGGCGGCTCGGTAAAAGCTATTGAGCAGGATTATATCCAGCAGGAGATTGCCGCATCGGCTTATCAATACCAAAATGAGATTGAAAACGGGGAAAGAATTTTAGTTGGTGTAAACAAATTTGCCGAAACTGAGCAACCATTGCAAAACGTTTTTCGGGTAGACGACTCCATCCGTAAAATGCAAACCGAAAAAATTATCAGCTTAAAAGCATCAAGAGATAACGAAGCTGTTAGCAATTCCTTGAAAAATTTGGAGGCAGCAGCCACCGGAAAGCAGAATTTGATGCCCTTTATATTAGACAGTGTGGAGAAATATGCTACACTGGGCGAAATTTCAGATACACTAAGACACGTTTTCGGCGAATATTGACAATATCGCACCTGTCATAAAATCCTTTGTCAGTTGCCAATTTAGGCTTAAAAAAAAATAATCGTCCGGCTCCCAGCACTTTGTAACTTTTTTACTGTGTCAGTACCCCAAACTGGCTCAACAATTGCTGTAAAGCCACCCACGGAAAAACGAAACATCCGGGCAACAATATTTTAAACAAGAGGCAAAAATTAATTAAATGTTGAAATAAATTAAAAGAGAAGATACAGTGCATTCCTTAAAGCGAAATATAACATTTTTTATGACTTTCGCACTATAAATCACTTTATTATATCATAAATTTATTTCATT
>Ga0206833_1077_pt1 | contig 24386 bp, 14 predicted proteins | sample Alteio_BWOrgCont_32_FD_152891 | JGI IMG/M metagenome (GOLD analysis project Ga0206833, IMG submission 152891) | Enriched cells from forest soil in Barre Woods Harvard Forest LTER site, Petersham, Massachusetts, United States -... | ecosystem: Environmental > Terrestrial > Soil > Temperate forest >... | reverse complement strand
GTCCGGTAAGCGTCCACCACATCGACGGTCGCGCCTCGCGTTCGCAGCGCATCGGGGATCACATCGCGAGCCACCGCCGCGCGCGCCAGCAGCACCCGCTGTCCGTCGGCCCGCGAGCCCACCGCCTCCACCAGCGACTCCGCCACATACTCAGCCGGTGTCACCGCGACCGCAAGCCCCAATTCACGCAGAGCCGCAGCCGTCGCCGATCCCACCGCCGCAATTTTTAGGTGAGCCAGAGCCTCAGCGGGAATGCCAACCACCGCCAGCCGCGCTCGCAGCGCCTCGACCGCATTGGCGCTGGTCACAATCAGCCACGCATACTGTGCCAAATTCCCCAGCGCGCGATCCAGCTCCGCATAAGAATCCGGAGGAACAATCGCAATCGCCGGAATCTCGACAACCTCTGCGCCAACCTGGCGCAAAGCTTCAGCCAGCCGTCCAGCCTGATGCCGCGCCCGCGTCACCAAAATCGTCCGCCCCGCCAAAGGCAGGGACGATTCGCTCACGAGGCAGCACCTGGCGCAACGCACTCCAGCAACCGCGCCGCGCCCTGTTCCAGCAACCGCGCCGCCACGGTCTTTCCCAACTCCAGCGCATCGCCGCTCTGCCGGTCCATCACCACACGCAGCACTTCCGATCCTTCCGGATTCGCAACCGCCGCCACCACGCTGTACCCTTCATCGCCGGCAAAGCAGTGAATCCCAATCGGCACCTGGCATCCGCCGCCCAGCGCTGCCAGCGCTGCGCGCTCCGCAGTCACCGCATATCGCGTCGGTTCATGATTCAAAAACTCCAGCGCCGCCAGCGTCCGCGCATCGCCGGCTCGCGACTCAATGCCCAGCGCGCCTTGTCCCGCAGCCGGACAAAGCACCAGCGGCGAAAAGCATTCGCGCCGATGCTGCGTCAGCCCCAGACGTTCCAGACCAGCCGAAGCCAGAATGATCGCGTCCACCTGACCTTCAGCCAGCTTCCGCAGCCGCGTATCCACGTTCCCGCGAAACTCCAGGCACACCACATCCTTGCGCGCCGCCCGCAACTGCGCCTGCCGCCGCAAACTGCTCGTCCCAATCCGCGCGCCATGCGGCAGCGCCTCAAAGCTCTCATACTGCACCGAAACAAACGCGTCGCGCGGATCCACGCGCTCCGGAATCGCCGCAATCGCAAACGGTTCCGCTAACTCGGTCGGCAAATCCTTCAAACTATGCACGGCCAGATCGATGCGCCCGTCGAACAGCGCCTCTTCGATCTCCTTCGTGAACATCCCTTTTCCGTCGCCTTGCGCGCCGCCGCCAACCTGCGCAAACGGAACATGCTGCATCGCATCGCCGAGCGTCTTAATAATTTCGATCGAAGCTTCGTGTCCCGCGCCACGCAGCCGATCCGCAATATGGTTCGCCTGCCACAGCGCCAGCTGCGACCCACGCGACCCAATACGCAACACTCCGGGTTGAGAATGAGCAGTCATCAATTCATCAATTCTGAAGCATCAGGGGAATTGTCGTACACGTCTCCATGGCTGCTGCCAGCTTCTCGCTACAAGCTTTTCGCTACCGGCTACTCGCTGCCCTTCGTCTTGTCGCTCGGCTCCGCATCCACTTTCGTGTCCGGTGTATCCCGATGAAACATCCCGCGAATCGCCTCCAGAGCCGCCGAATCTCCTTCACGCGCCGCCGACTTCATCGCCTGCAGCGGCAAATGCAGGAACTTGTTCATCAATCCGCGTGTCAGCGATTCCACAGCCGCCTGTTGTTCAGGCGTCATCGATTGCAACAGCCGCTGCTGCCGATGCAACTCCATCTGCCGCAGCTCTTCCGCAGTGCCCTGCACTTCCACAATCGCTGGAGCAATATCAATGGCCCTGATCCGACGCCGGAACCGTTCCGTCTCTTCGACGATGATCGTTTCTGCCCGCGCTGCTTCTCGTCCGCGATCCACCTGGTTTGAAGCGGCCACCTGCTGCAAATCGTCAATGTCGTACAGGAAAATGCCTTCCAGCTTGTTCACCTGCGGATCCACATCCCGCGGAACCGCAATATCGATCACAAACACCGGCCGGTTCTTCCGCTTCTGCAGAATCTGCTGTGCCTGCTCCACATTCAGAATGTGTTCGGATGATCCCGTCGACGTCACGATGATGTCCGCTTCGTGCGCCCGGGCGTGCAAATCTTCCCAGCGAATTGCTTTCCCCAGGAACTGCTCGGCCAGCTTCACCGCGCGATCGTACGTCCGGTTCGCCACCAACATGGAGTCCGCGCCGTGCTGCATCAGGTGACGCGCCGTCAGCTCGCTCATTTTGCCCGCGCCGATCACCAGAACCTTTTTGCCATCCAGCGATCCGAAAATCCGCCGCGCCAAATCCACGGCCACAGAGGCAATCGACACCGACGACGATCCAATCTCCGTCTCGCTCCGCACCCGCTTTGCCGCGGAAAATGCGCCCTGCAGCAGCTTGTCCAGCGGACCTTTCACCGCGCCCATTTCCCGCGCCACGGTCCACGACTGCTTCACCTGCCCCAGAATTTGCGCTTCGCCCACCACCATCGAATCCAGGCTGGCTGCGACACGGAACATGTGTTTCACCGCTTCTTCGTCCTGATACTGGTACAAATGCGGCTCCAGCAACGACCGATCCAGCGAAAAGTGTTCCGCCAGGAACTTCGGCAACTGCGGTTCAAGCCCGTTGTGCGCGACCATCAGTTCCACACGGTTGCAGGTCGAGAGGATCATCGCCTCCAGCACGCCCGGTTCTCCCATCAGTGCCCGCGTCGTGTCCGGCAGCACCTCACGCGCAATTGCCAGCCGCTCGCGCAGCTCAATGGGAGCCGTTTTGTGGTTCAGACCTGTTACCAGAAATCTCATTTCAAACCGAACCTGTGCGCTGAGCTATGCACCGATCCCAGCAAATTCGCTGCCCATACGCACAACATCACCACAAACACAGTTGATGCCAGCCAGGCTGCCCGGCGACCGCGCAAACCCGTGCTCCGCCGGATGAATAAAATCCCGACGTACAAGCCCCACATCACGAACGAAAGCAGAATCTTCGGATCGGCAAAGTACCCAATCCCCACTTTTTCCTGCGCAATCAGCGATCCCGCAAACAAGCCTGCCGTCATGCAGCAAAAGCCGAGCACCAGGGTGCTCTGCGCAATCTGGTCCATCGTCGCCAGCGGCGGCAGCCAAGTCAGAAATCCGCGCGGCCGCGTCTTCGGCCTCGGGGTAACACCAGCCTTGGCCCATTCCTTGCTCTTCAGCCGTTTTTCCTGGATCAGGTACAGAAAGCTTGCCAGCATGCTGAACAGCAGCGCCGCATACGCCGCCAAAAGCGTCACCACATGGAACGCAATCCATCCGTTCCGCACCAGCGGCGAGCTGAACGTGTAATGCTCCGGCCCAATCGCCGGAACGACGGTTAGGAGAAAAGCGAGGGGGAGGGCAAACAATCCGAACGAGATCGTCCGGTAAATGAAGAAAATAAAGAGGAAAATCGCGACGATCACCAGCGCCAGCGTCGAAACAATCTCTTCGCCCATCACCGGAAGCAGGTGATGCGCGGCCGTCAGCATCTCCACCGTCGCGACCAGGTGGAAAAACCATGCTCCCATCGCAACCGGGAGGCAGAATCTATGCCCGCGCGGACGGTTCCCGAGTACAGCCGGTATCGCCAGAAGGCTGGCGACCCCGTACAAAACCACCGCAACTCGGAGCCAGAGGAGAAACATAGAAGTTCAGGGGACGCCGCGATCCAGAGCATCCACCTCCGGAGGGTATTAATAGTATAGATATCCGGATCGCGGCTTCTGGACCACATTATCTCGACGCCCAGCGCCTCAGGATGTGAGAAAGATCACACTACTGCCCGTCGCAACCCTTGGCGTTCCGATCCCGAAACCTTGGATTCCACCCGAGGCATCGCGGTTCCGCGACCCTAATTGCTCGCGCCCATCCGTCCTGGCATCAGCGCTTGCGGCGTGCCCGCTCCGAAATCGACCCGGCTCGATAACAGTCGCATGAACAAATGCTGGCTGTTTGATTCAATTTTCCAGGTCACGATGTGGTCATTGACCTGCACCGCCAGGAACGCAATCGATTGCTTCGCTTCCGACTGCAAGTCGCCTTGTGCCACCGGCTCTCCCTGCGCGGCCGCGAAATACACCTTGTGCCCCTGCAGCAGAAACGACGATGCCTGCCCCATTGGCATCATTCCAAGAACCTGCGTCCCGCCCGTAACCATCGGCATCAGCAGGTTTTCCATCCTCTTATTGCTGGTCAACGCTTTCGGCGGGATGCAACTCGGATCGAGCGCAGTCATCAGGATGCTGCCCCACGCACCGCCCTGCTGCCCAGCTCCGGTTTCTCCCACGGATAACAGCACCTTCGAGCACTGACCGGTCTGCAGACTGTTCGCCTCCGCATCCGGATCTTCGCTGGACCGGGACGTGGCCGCCGCGCCCGGAAGCGCCTTCACATCCATGGCCTTCAGTTCCACCGGATACGCAAACGTGATGTGCAAATCCGCGTTCGTATAGGTCTGCGTCGCGGTACCCGTGTCCTGAGCCGCCGGCGCAGTCTGCCCCACCGACGCGCAACAACCAATCACCATCGCCAATCCCAGCGCGAATCTCATTCCCGCCAGCCTACCACCGCGAGCGGAAGCGCGCTTCGTCGTCCGGCTTTCCGCTCGCGCGACCCGATTCGCTATCACCTCGACCGCGACTCCTTGTATCCTGACCCTTCCGTGCCCGAAGCCACCACCGACACCCAAACCCCTCTCATGCGTCAGTACCTGGCCGCTAAACGCCAGAATCCCGACGCATTGCTCTTTTTTCGCCTCGGCGACTTCTACGAGCTCTTCTTCGACGACGCCAAAACCGCTTCCCGCGAGCTCCAGATCACTCTTACCGCGCGCGATCGCGAACGCAGCGTTCCCATGTGCGGCGTCCCATATCACGCTGCGGAAAACTACATCGCCCGCCTGCTCCGCAAAGGCTACCGCGTCGCCATCTGCGAGCAGATGGAGGACCCCAAACTCACCAAAAAGATCGTCCGTCGCGAAGTCACTCGCGTTCTCACCCCAGGCACCGCGCTCGATCCCTCGCTCGCCGCCGAGCAAAGCAACTATCTCGCCGCGGTCCATCTCTCCGGTGACGCTGCCGGCCTTGCCTATCTCGATCTCTCCACCGCCGACTTCCGCGCCACCGAGTTTTCCGGTCCCGGCGCCACCGCGCAGTGCCTCGACGAGCTCCTCCGCCTCGCTCCCAGCGAGCTCATCTTTCCCACCGCCCGCGGCCCCTTCGGCCCGAAAACCGACGCAGCGACGTTAGATCCGCTCCTCAACCAAATCCGCACGCGGACTCCCATCGACGACTGGGTGTTCTCTGCTGACTGCGCCATCCCTCTCCTTGAACGTCAGCTCGGGAGCCGCTCCCTCGAAGGCTTCGGTCTCACCGGCCATCCCGCAGCGGCCATCGCCGCCGGCGCCATCATCCATTACGTTCGCAGCACCCAGCACAACGACGCTGGCCATGTCGACACGCTCCGTTTCTACCGCCGCGCCGAACATCTCTATATCGATCAGGTCACCGCCCGCAATCTTGAATTGGTCGAGACCATCTTCAACGACGCGGGTCCCGACACGACTCTCTTCCGCACCATGGACGCCTGCTGCACCCCCATGGGCAAGCGCCTTCTCCGCGCCTCGCTCCTGCGGCCCATGATCGACTCCGTCACCATTGAGACCCGCTACGCCGCGGTCGAATCCGCTCGTGCCGACCTCATCCGCCGAGAAGAGCTTCGACGCTCCCTGCAGGGCATCCTCGACCTTGACCGCCTCCTCGCACGCATCTCCCTCGACAGCGCCGGGCCCCGCGATCTCCTCGCACTTGCGGCCTCGCTCCGCCATCTCCCCGAAGTCAGAAGTTCCGCTGCATCTCTCGCCGCACAACCTGGCTCGTCCATCCCGCTGGACGCGCAGTCCTTTTGGTCCACCGCCCACGCACTCGACCCGCTCGACGACCTCTGCATCGCCATCGCCACCACCCTGGTTCCCGAACCGCCTCTCACCCTCGCTGAAGGTGGGGTCATCGCTCCCGGCATTGACGCCGAACTCGACGACCTCCGCTCCGTCGGCTCCAGCGGCCGCGCCTCTATCGCCTCGATCGAAGAGCGAGAACGCCGCCGCACCGGCATCGGCTCGCTCAAAGTCCGCTTCAACTCCGTCTTCGGCTACTACATCGAGATCACTAAGTCTAACCTCTCCAGCGTCCCCGCCGACTACGAACGCAAACAAACCCTGGTCAACGCCGAACGCTTCACCACTCCCGAGCTCAAGGACTACGAAATCAAAGTCCTTACCGCTCAGGAGCGCTCTGTTGAGATCGAGAAACGGATATTCGCTGCCCTCCGCACCCGCATCCTCGAAAACACCAGCCGCATTCGCCGCACCAGTACCGCCGTCGCGGAAATCGACCTCGTCGCCTGCTTCGCGCACCTCGCCGCCCTGCGCAAATACACGCGCCCCCGCATCGACCTCACGCCCATTCTCGAAATCGCCGCCGGTCGCCATCCCGTCATCGAGTGCCTCATGGACGAATCCGGCGATTCCCGCTTCGTCCCCAACGACCTCTTCCTCGACGCCTCCGAAAACACCTCGCAGCCCAACCTGCTTCTCATCACCGGCCCCAACATGGGTGGCAAGTCCACCTACCTCCGCCAAGCCGCGCTCCTCGTCATCCTCGCCCAGACCGGCAGCTTCGTTCCGGCCGACCGTATGACTTATGGCCTCGTCGATCGCGTCTACACTCGCATCGGCGCCAGCGACAACCTCGCCCGCGGCCGCTCCACTTTCATGGTCGAAATGACTGAAACTGCCACCATCCTCAACACCGCCACCGCCCGGTCCCTGATCCTTCTCGACGAGATGGGCCGCGGCACCTCCACCTTCGACGGACTTTCGCTCGCCTGGGCGACCCTGGAGTACCTCCAGCGCCACATCGGGGCACGCGCCCTCTTCGCCACCCATTACCACGAGTTGACCATGCTGGCCGATGAGTTTCCCCGCCTAAAAAACCTGCACGTATCTGTGAACGAAAGCCCCCAGGGGATCGTTTTTTTGCATCGGATAGAACAGGGCCCTGCGAATCGGAGTTACGGAATTGACGTGGCGCGTCTGGCCGGTCTTCCTCCGGCTGTCATCCATCGCGCTCGTCAGGTGTTGAAACAGCATGAGCGCTCTGAACGACATAATGTTGCCGTCGAGACCGAAGCCTCCCTGCAACTCACCATCTTCACTCCACTTTCGCAGCGAATCCTCGATCGTCTGGCGCAGACCGACATCGATTCTCTTACGCCACTTCAGGCGCTGAATCTTCTGGAAGAGCTGAAAAACGAAATCAAGGGCTAACGTTCGAATCCGCAGACAAGAGGCAGAAGCCCATGAGCTCGAGACGCAAAGATGCTCCGAATTCCCCACCGGACGGCCGCCGCGTCCGGCACGTTTTCATGCCACGCCGCCGCAACGTCGATCTCGCCGAACAGGCCGGCCAGATCCTCATCGCCGGCCTTGCCTCCACCGCACTGTCAGCGGAAGAAAATACCTGGCTTCGTCGCATCCGCCCCGGCGGTGTCATTCTCTTTCGCCGCAATATCGAAGAAGCTTCTCAGACCGCAGCCCTCCTCCGCGACGCTGACCGCTTCGGCAACACCCCCGCCTTTCGCTGCGTCGATCTCGAAGGCGGCCTCGTCGATCGCTTCCGCGACGTCATTCATCCCATGCCGTCTCCGGCCGCCGTTTTCGCCACCGGCAAACGCAACCTCTATCGCCATCACGGTTGGCTCATCGCCCGCGAAGCCCGCGCTCTCGGCTTCAACGTTGTCCTTGCGCCCGTCCTCGACCTTGCTCTCCCCGAGTCAGCGGCCATCCTCCGCACCCGCGCGGTCGCCGCCGAGCCTTGGCGCGTCATCGACTACGCCCGCTACTTCGTCTCCGGGCTCAAGATGGAAGAAATCCTCGGCTGCGCGAAACATTTTCCCGGCCTCGGCGGCGCTACGGTTGACTCCCACCAGTCCACGCCCGTCATTCATCGCCAGACGCGCCTCATGTGGCGCAGCGATCTCTCTCCCTGGCTCGCCGTCGGCAGCCATCTTCCTTTTGCCATGGTCGCCCACGCCTCCTATCCGTGGCCCGGCCGCGATCCCGCTCTCGCCACCGTCTCCCGCTACTGGGTCACCAATGTGCTCCGCCGCCAGGTCCGCTTCCGCGGCATCATCCTCTCCGACGACATGGAGATGGGCGGCATTCTCTCGCAAATGTCCATCGAAGACGCCGTCGTCCAGGCCGTCCTCGCCGGTATTCAGATGATCGAAATTTGCCGCGACCCCGCCCTCATCCAGCGCGCCTACGAAGCTCTGCTCAAAGAATCCGAACGTTCCCCAGCCTTTGCAGAATTAGTCGCCAGCGCCTGGCGCAAAATCTACCGCTCCAAAAAGCAATGGCTGCACCCGCTCCGCCGCCAAAACCTCTCCGCAACCCGCATCAACCGCCTCTGCGAAGAAGTAAAACAATTCGCAGCCCGCGTCGCCGAACCGCCTGCCGTTTCCGCCGACCCCGAGCGCTGGAAAGGCGCGCCGTCGTAATCTGATCGCACGATGAAAGAAACAAAATCGATGATCGTCGCCGGAATTATGAGCGGAACCTCCGCCGACGGCATCGACGTGGCCCTCCTGCGCATCGCGCCCCGCCCCGCACTCCGCGGCGAGAAGCCGAAGCTCACCTTCCTCGCCCATCGCGCCTTCGCCTTCCCGCGCGCTCTGCGCTCCGCCATCCTCGCCGCCATGAATGCCCCCAACATCTCGACCGCCGAACTGGCGCGTCTCAACTGGCGTCTCGGCATCGCCTACGCAGAAGCCTTGCGAGACACAATCGCCGCAACGAAGATCCGGCCCGCTCTCGTCGGCTGCCACGGCCAAACCCTCTACCACCAGGCGGCCTCGACCCGCTACGCTGGCCGACGCTTCGCATGTACCTGGCAACTCGGCGAACCCGCTCTCATTGCTGCGGAGTGCGGCATCCCCGTCGTCTCTAATTTCCGCCCCGCCGACATGGCGTACGACGGACAGGGCGCACCCCTCGTTCCCTTCTTCGACTACGTGCAGTTCGCTCACCCCACCCGCGCCCGCGTCCTCCAGAACCTCGGCGGCATCGGCAACCTCACTGTCATCTCCGCCGCTGCCCCGCCGACAAAAGTCATCGCCTTCGACACCGGCCCCGGCAACATGATCATCGACGCGCTCATGCAGCAGCTTTTCTCCAAGCCGTATGACCGCAACGGCCGCATCGCGTCGCAGGGAAAAATCCTCGAGCCCGTCCTCCGCATCGCTCTAAAAAAGAAATTCTTCCGCCAGCCCCCACCCAAGTCCGCTGGCCGCGAACAATTCGGCGCGGAATTCACCGCGAGATTCCTCGCGGCCTGCCAAAAACTCAGCAGCGATCCCGCAGACGCCATCGCCACAGCCACTGCCTTCACGTCCGCGTCCATCCAACACGCCATTGAGCAATGGGTGCTCCCGCTCACCGGCAAATCCCCCATCGACGTCATCGTTTCCGGTGGCGGAGCTCGCAACGTCACCCTCCTCGCCCAACTCCGCGAGCACCTCGCGCCTCTCAACGCCGCTGTTACCACCACCGACGCCACAGGCTTTCCAGCCGAAGCCAAAGAAGCCGTGGCCTTCGCTCTCCTCGCGTACCAAACCTGGCATCACCGACCCGGCAACGTCCCCTCCGCAACCGGAGCCACCCAACCAACAATCCTCGGCCAAGTCACCTATGTCTAAGCAGCCAGCCGCTGGCCGTTTTATCGCTGCCGCGCTCGGCGCGGCCCTATGCCTCACCGGCTGCTCCAGAAAAAACGCCCCTCAAACCATCACCATGCTCATCGAGTCCAGCCCCGCCAACCTCGATCCCCGCATCGGCACCGACGCCCAGGCCGAACACATCGACGCCCTCATCTTTGACGCCCTCGTCCGCCGCGACGAGCACTTCGGTCTGCAGCCCTTCCTCGCCAGGTCCTGGGAAAATTCCGACCCGCTCACCTGGGTCTTCCATCTCCGCACCGACGCCCATTTCCACGACGGTCGCCCGCTCACCTCGCGCGACGTCAAGTGGACCATCGACTCGCTCCTCAACGGCACCGTCATCAGCGTCAAAGCCGGGTCCTTCGCCACTCTCGATCACATGGACGCACCCGATCCCGCCACTGTCATCTTCCATCTCAAAAAGCCTGACCCCGCTCTCCCGTTCAACCTCTGCGACGGCGCCATCGGCATCGTTCCTTACGGCAGCGGACGCGACTTCTGGCGTCACCCCATCGGCAGCGGCCCCTTCACCTTCGTCAGCCAGCAGATCGATCGCGACGTCGTCCTCGCCCGCGCGCCCACCTACTGGGGCGCTCCCGCCAACATTCCCCGCCTCCGCTTTGCCGTCGTTCCCGACGACACCACCCGCGCCCTCGAACTCGAAAAAGGTTCAGCCGACGTCGAAAGCAACGCCCTCTCTCCCGACCTCATTGATTCCCTCAGCCACGACGCCCATCTGGCCGTCGATCAGGGGCCCGGAACCGTCCTCTATTACCTCGTCTTCAATCTCCACGACCCGCTCCTCCGCGATCCGCGCATCCGCACCGCCATCGCCGACGCCATCAACCGCCCCCTCATCATCCAGACCCTCTACTTAGGCCAGGCGCGCATCGCCAACAGCCTGCTCCCGCCTCAGCACTGGGCCTTCGCCGCCGACGTCGATCAGCATCCGTATGACCCCGCCGCCGCCAACGCCCTCCTCGATCAGGCCGGTTATCCTCGCGGCCCCAACGGCATCCGCTTCCACATCTCCGAAAAAACCTCCAGCGACGAAACCGTGCGCCTCGTCGCCGCCGCCATGCAGCAACAACTCGCCCAGGTCGGTATCGCTCTCGATCTTCGCAGCTACGAATTCGCCACGTTCTACTCCGATCTCGTCCACGGTGCCTTCCAGATCGCCCCATCGCGCTGGATCGGCGGTAACGAGAACCCTGACCTCTTCCGCAACGCCTTCACCAGCACAACCTTCCCGCCCCACGGCCTCAATCGCGGCTTCTACGCCAACCTCGACCTCGATCGCCTTATCGCCGACGCTACTTCCGCCACTGACCGCGACCGCCAGCGCGACGACTATGTCCGCGTCCAGCAAATCCTCGCGCGCGATCTCCCCGCCCTCAACCTCTGGTACCTCAATTCCGTCGTCGTCCACAACCGCCGCCTCGCGGACATCCATCCGAACCCCTCCGGCACCTTCGATTTCCTCCGCACCGCCACGCTTCAGTAACTGTCGAAGGCACGAACCCGCGCCCACCCCTTCCAAAATCCACTAAACTACGCTGTCCTCAGGAGGGAGACCTATGTCTCTCCGCAATTCTTTTTCGTTCACTCTGCTCGCGCTCGCCCTCACCGCCTGCGGCAGCGCTCCCACTTCCACGACCACCACCACACCCCCGCCGCAGACTGCCGACCAGCGCGCCGCCGCCCTCGTCGCCCAAATGTCCGAGACCCAGCAGCTTCAGATGGTCGAAGGCGGCACCGCTAACGACTCTGCCTACAACATCACCTTCCCTCGCGGCGGAGCCGGCTACATTCCCGGCATTCCTTCCCTCAACATTCCTGGGCTCTATATCGCGGATGGCAGCGTAGGTGTCGGCAACGGCGTCGGTCCCGCCACCGCTCTGCCTTCTTCCATCGCCAGCGCGGCCGGATGGGACACCACCGCTGCCTATTCCTACGGCCAGGTCATTGGCACCGAGCTCGCCGCCTACGGCATGAACGTCAACCTCGGCGGAAACACCAACCTCATTGGCCGCGAGCCCCGCGACGGCCGCACCTTTGAGACCAAAGGCGAAGATCCCATCCTCGCCGGAAAAATTGCCGCGGCCCATATCAACGGCATCCAGTCCGAGCACGTGATTGCTGATATTAAGCACTTCTCCTTCAACGATCAGGAAACCGGCCGCACCACCGCCAACGTCATCATCGACGATCGAGGCGGACGAGAAAGCGATCTCCTCGCCTTCGAAATTGGCGTCAAAGACGGCAACGTTCAGTCCGTCATGTGCAGCTACAACCTCACCAACGGTACGTGGGACTGTGAGAATCCTTACCTCCTCACCCAGGTCCTCAAAACCGATTGGAGCTTCCCCGGTTTCGTCATGTCCGACTGGGCAGCAACGCACAGCACCGTCAATGCCGCCAACGCCGGCCTCGACCAGGAAGAGCCCGATCAAATTTATTTCTCGCAGCTGCCCACCGCCATCCAGAATGGCCAGGTCCAGGACGCACGCCTCCAGAACATGGCCCAGCGCGTTCTCCGCGCCATGTTTGAAGTCGGCATCTTCGATAATCCGCAGAGCCTTCAGCCCATCCCCGCCGCAGCCGATGCCGCCATCGCCCAGCAGGTCGAAGAAAATGGCGCAGTCCTCCTTCAGAACAACAACAACGCGCTCCCGCTCAGTCCCAATCTCACGTCCATCGCCATCATCGGCTCCCGCGCGAACATCGGAGTTCTCTCCGGCGGCGGCTCAGCCCAGGTCCAGCCCGTCGGTGGTCCCGCAGCCGTCGATGGCTATCCCTGCCCGCCCTGCTGGGCGCAAATGATCTGGGATCCGTCATCGCCCATGCAGGCCATTCAGTCCCTCGCTCCCAACGCCACCGTCCAGTTCAACGACGGCTCCAGCGCATCCGCCGCCGCTAACCTCGCCGCCTCGTCGCAAGTGGCCATCGTCTTCGTCCATCAGTGGACCAGCGAAGGTATGGACCTCGCGACCCTCAATCTCAACGACCCTGTCAACAACATCGATCAGGACGCGCTCGTCTCCGCCGTGGCCTCCGCCAATCCCAACACCGTCGTCGTCATTGAGAGCGCCGGCGCCATTGTCATGCCCTGGCTCAGCCAGGTCCCCGCGGTCCTCGAAGCGTGGTTCCCAGGCCAGAGCGGAGGCTCCGCCATCGCCGATCTCCTCTTCGGGAAAACCAATCCCTCCGGCAAGCTGCCCATCACCTTCCCTGCCAGCGTCTCGCAGCTCCCGCGCCCCAACATCCCGCAGCCGCCCGACGGCTCTACTCCCTTCCCGGTCAACTACACAGAAGGATTCAACGTCGGTTACAAATGGTATGACGCGCAGGGCCTCACGCCGCTTTTCCCCTTCGGCTTCGGACTCTCCTACACCACGTTCTCCATCACTGGCGCTACACTGGCCAACAATCTATCAGCCGCGACTAATCCCAATTGTCAGGTAACCTTCACAGTTACAAATGCCGGCAAGGTCGCTGGTGCTGAAGTCGCTCAAGTCTACCTCGGTATGCCCGCCAACCTCAGCGAGCCACCCCATCGTCTCGTGGGCTGGCAAAAAGTCTCCCTCCAGCCCGGCGCATCCCAATCCGTCACCATCGAAGTCGAGGAGAACGACTCCTCGCACCCATTCTCGTATTGGGACACCGGCTCCGGTTCCTGGCTGGTAGGCCCGGGCACCTACACCATCTATCTAGGCAATTCCGACGCAAATGTAACCACAGTCGGCACATTTACCGTCGGCTCGTGATCGCGGCTTACTCGCCGCGCAGCGCTTCGACCGGATCGACGGCCACAGCACGCGCCGCCGGAACCACGCACGCTCCTCCCGCCACAGCCAGCAGCAGCGCCGTCACCGTAAGATACGTGAGCGGGTCGAGCCGAGACACGCCAAACAACAGCGAAGCCAGCGCCTGGCTCGACGCCACGGCCGCGCACAGACCCAGCGCTGCACCCACGGCCGCCATCTTCATGCCCTGGCGCAACACCAGGCCAAGAATGTTCCCACGCGACGCGCCCAGGGCCGCGCGCACGCCGATCTCCCGCGTCCGCTCGGCCACGCTGCCCGAGAGCACACCGTAGATTCCCGTAGCCGCCAGCGCCAGAGCCACCAGGGCGAAGGCCTCAAACAGGATGAGCACAAAGCGCCGCGTCGCTTCGCCCGTTTTCAGCAGGTCGTCCATGGTGGCCACGCGCACCAGCGCCTGATCCTTGTCCACCGACCAAATGGCGTTTTCCACCTCCGGCGTTAGCGCTGCCGCATCGCTGCGCGTGCGCACCACCATCGACATCGTGTCGTCGGCGAACCACGACTGTGCTTCCGTCAGATACACGGCGTTCGGCTCATCAACTGCGAGCGAATTCTGTTTCACGTCGCCCACCACGCCCACCACCGTGAACCACGGCCGGTTCATGGGGCCGACGTGAACCCGCTTGCCGATCGCACTCTGCCCCGGGAACTGGCTCTTTGCCAGCGACTCGCTGATCAGCACTGCGGGCGGCGCATCGGCACGGTCCTCCTCGCTCAGCAGTCGTCCGCTGCGCAGCGAAATATCCATCGCCTCGCAATACCCCGGACTCACCACATAACGAAACACATCGGTGCCGCCTTGCGGCGGATCGTTCTCAAAATGTGCGCCATAGTTCCCGTAAATCACCGCGTCGTCAGTCAGCGGCAGATTCGTAGTCAGGCCCGCCGCGCGAACGCCCGGCACGCGCCGCACCGCATTCAGCGCCTGCTCGAAGAAATGCTTCAGCGCCCGGCTGCCCGCCCCCGGCGCCGCCGCGGTGTCCTCAAATTTGTGTCCGCTCGTGTTGATCTGGATCGTCAACAGGTGCGACGGATCAAATCCCGGATCGACCGCCAGCAGTCGCTGCATGCTGCGCAACAACAGTCCGGCTCCGCCCAGCAGCACCAACGCCAGCGCCACCTCCGTCACCACCAGCGTGCGCCGCGTCCAACTGTCGCTGCGCGTCGTGCGCGCTGTATTTCGCTGCGCGTTGGCGCTCAATTCTTCGCGCGATGCGTGCAGCGCCGGAACCAACCCGGACACCACGCCCACCAGCGTCGAAACAGCCAACGCAAAGAAGAATGCTGCACCGCTGAAATGGATCGCGTCGATACGCGGCAGCCCGGGTGGGCTCATCGCCACCAGCGCCCTCAGTCCGGCTACCGCGATGCCCATTCCCACCGCGCTGCCCAGTCCCGCCAACAGCAGGCTTTCCGTGATGAGCTGCCGCGCCACACGCATCCGCCCCGCGCCCAGAGTCACGCGCATCGCGAACTCGCCCTGCCGCTGTGCGCCGCGCGCCAGTTGCAAATTCGTGACGTTCACCCCCGCCATCAGCAGCACCAGAATCACCGCACCCATCACTGCCAGCAACGCGGGCCGCACTTCGCGCGTAATGTCCGCCTGCAGCGCATCCACAATCAGCCCGCGCTGCATCGCCGCCCACTGCGGACGCTTGTACTGTGACACCGGATCCGCGGCGATCGCATCCAGATCGCGCAAGGCTGCCTCGCGACTCACACCCGGCCGCACCCGCCCCACCAGATACAGGTGATTCCCCCACTCGGCGCTATCGAAATCTGTGGCCAGACCCTGGGTGTTGTAGTCGAGCGGCGTCCAAATGTCCGCCTGGGGCGACAGCACGTTTTCGAAATTCTCCGGCATCACGCCAATCACGGTGTAACGATCGTCGTTGAGCGTGACCGCACGCCCCACCAGGCTGCGGTCGCCGCCAAAGCGCCGCTGCCACAGCCGGTAGCTCACAATCGCCACCTTCGGCCCGCGATACCTGTCCTCTGCCGACAGAAAGTCGCGGCCCAGCCACGGTGCCACATCGAGCACGCGCAGATAACTTGCGCTCACGCTCTGGCCATTCAGCCGTTCCGGCTGCGCTCCGCCCACCATCACCGGTTGCCATGCCTCATAAGCGGCCAGCGCCTCGAACGAGTGGTTCCGTTCCGTCAATTCGCGCCAGTTGCCGAACGCCAGCCTGCTGCGCGCCCCATCGTACGTATTCCAGATGGTCAGAATTCGGTTCGCGTGAGGATACGGCAGCGGCTCGAACAGAATCGGATTCACCGCGCTGAAAATCGCTGTACACGCGCCGATACCCAGCGCCAACACCGCAATCGACGTGAGAGCAAATCCCGGAGCGCGCCCCAGTTGTCGGAAGCCAAAGCGCATATCGGCCCAAACGCTGCTCAGCCCCAGCGCCGCGTCCGCCTTCACCGCCCGCTCCCGCATCACCACGGGATTCCCAAACTTCAGCCGCGCCGCTCGTCTCGCCTCATCCGGAGTCATCCCCGCATGCACCCCATCCTCCACCGCCATCTCAAAATGCGAAGCCAGTTCCGCCGCGATCTCCGCATCTACCCGCTCCTGCCGCCAAAGATTTGTGATTCGTCGCATCAAGCTCATCGCCGTACCTCGCTTACTCCGCCCGTAAAGCCTCCACCGGATTCACCCCCGCCGCGCGTCGAGCCGGCAGCAGAGTCGCTACCATCCCCGCGCATGCCAGCGCCATCGCCGCCAGCAGAAACGCCAGCCCATCGGTCCCCGCCGACCCCACCAGCACGCTCCGCGCCGCATGCGTCATTACCACCGTCAGCGCCAGCCCCGGCACAATTCCCATCAGCAGAATCATCGCCGTCTGCCGCAAAATCAGTCGCTGCACCCCGCCTCGCGTTGCCCCCAGTGCCATGCGAATCCCAATCTCGCTCCTGCGCCGCGCTACTCGAAACGACACCACCCCATAGAATCCCAGCGCCGCCAGCGCCAAAGTCAATCCCGCCAGCGCTCCCGTCAGCCGCGCCAGCAAATGCTCTGTAGCCAGCCCATCGTCCAACTCCGCGTTCAGCGGCACAATTTCCCGCAGCGGAAACTGCACATCCACCCCCGCCACCGCCGCACGCACCTCCGCGGCCACCGCTTCCGGCGCACCTGTCACCCGCACTTCAATGCTGTGAATCGGCGCAGGGTCCTGATCAATCGGCCGCCAAACCATTGGCGGTGCCGGCGCGCGAAGTCCGTCCATCTGCGCATCCGCCGCCAATCCCACAATCAAAAACTCATGATCGTTCGGTGCCGCCTCGTAGCCAATCCAGTGCCCCACCGGATCTTCCGCGCCAAACAGTTTCTTCGCGTACGCCTCGTTCACAATCGCCACCGGCTGCGTATCCGCGCGATCTCCATCAGTGAAATCACGACCCCGCACCAGCCCAATTCCCATCGCCCGAAAATATCCCGGTCCGACGTGATCCTCCTCGCCATGCAGTTGCGCGTCTGACTTCTCCGGTCGCCCGTACACATGGATCGCGGTGTTCCATCCGCATCCCGGAATCTCGCACATTCCCACCGCCGCTCCCCGCACACCGGGCAGTCCCTCAATCCGCTCCATCAGCGTCCGGTACAGCGCCGGAAGATCTTTCTGCCGCGTCGCATACCCGGTATTCGTCATGTCCACATGCACGCTCAGCACATGCTCGCGATCCATCCCCGTATCCACGCGTGCTAAATGAACCAGCGTTGCGCCGAAGCATCCCGCCATCGCCGTCAGGATCAGCGACAAACTCACCTGCCCCGCCAGCATCGCGCTCGACCAGCGCCGCGCGACGCGGCTTTGTTGGGCCGCCGCGCCAATCCACTTCGAACCGCTCGCCGCCGCAAAACTCTCACGCGTGAATCGCCACGCAGGAGCCACGCTGAACGCGCAGAGCGCTCCCATCAGCAGCGCGCCGCCCAGTACCATCACCGGCCACTCCATCCGCAGATTGAAGTCGAGCAGCCAGTCCCGGCTCGATGCCCAGTGCACCAGCGCCACGCTCGCTGCGCGTCCCGTCATAAGCGCCAGCGCGCCGCCCATCGCAGCCAGTAGCGCATCCTCCACCAGCACCTGCCGTAATAACCGCCAACGGCTCCCGCCCAGCGCCATCCTCACGCTCAATTCGCGCTGCCGCATACTCAGTCGCGCCATCTGCAGATTTGCCAGGTTCAAACACCCCACCAAAAAAATCACGCCAGCCATCGCCATCAGCAGAAGCAGAGGCAGGGAATTGTCCTGCGGCAAACGTCCCTCGCCGCGCGCCGCCGAAATCAACTGGACCTGCGCCAGCAGCATCGCAGCCTTCGCCTGCGGATTGGCTGCCGCATTCGCCATCATTGCGAAATCCGGCTGCAGCGCGCGCGTCCATTGCGCTGCCGCTGTTGCTCGTTGCACCTCAGGGACTCGCGCCATGGTCCACAACCAGAAAATTCCTGGTTGGCTTACCCATGACTGCTCCAGATGAATTCCAAACCCCGGCCCCAGCGAATCGAACCACGTCCCTAAATGTCCCGCCGACTGCGCCTCAATCGGCAGCCAAAAATCCGGAGCGTATCCGACCATCGTTCCCAAAAACCGCTCCGCCGCTACCCCCACAATCACCACCGGCACGCCGTTCAACACCGCACGCCGACCCACCGGGCCCGAACCAAAATGTTCCCGCGCAAATCCATACCGCACTACCGCGGGCCACTCATTCTGCCCCACGCGCCCATCGCTAGCCACAAACAACCGCCCCGCCGCCGGCGTCACGCCCAGCACGCTGAAGTAGTTGTCGGAAACCATCTGAAATCGCGCTACTCCGGCCTGCTCGCCCTGCATTTGCAGCACGCCCGAACCAAACCCCGATCGCGCAATCACTGGAGCCGACTGTCCCGTCGCCGCCCGCAGCCGCTCATACGCCGTATACGAAACAAACCACTCCCCATCGAACGGCGATTGCACCCCATGCAGTGCCACCAACTCGCTCGGCCGCGTCACTGGCAACGGCGCCAGCAGCACGCTGTAGAGCAGTTGAAAAACCGCCAAATTCGCGCCAATCCCCAGCGCCAGCGTCAACACCACCGTTGCTGCAAAGCCCGGCGACCGGCGCAGCTGCCGCACTGCATACTGCAAATCCCGCCACAACCCTTCCAGCCCCACCGCCGCATCCGCTCCCAACGCACGTTCCCGCATCACCACCGGATTCCCAAATCGCAGCCGCGCCGAACGCCGCGCTTCCTCTTCGGTCGTCCCAGCGCGCACCCCATCCTCCACTGCCATATCAAAATGCGCGCGCACCTCCGCCTCAATCTCCGCACCCACCGCGTCGCGCCTTCCAAGGTTCCGAATTCGCTGCAACCATCCCATCGTTCTGCCCCTTTTGTCTCCAGCCGCTCGCCGCGCACCCGCGTAGCCGCTCCACTTGGACAGCCAGTTCTTATTCCGCCCGCAAAGCCCGCATCGGATCGATCGCTGCTGCACGCCGCGCTGGTAAGTACGCTGCCGCCAGACACACTCCGATCAGCGCTGCAGCAGCCGCAGCAAAGATGAATGGATTGATCGCGCTCACCTGAAACAGCAGGCTGTGCAACAACCGGCTCGAAGCCAGCGCTCCTGCCAGCCCAATCAAGACGCCGATCAGCGCAAGCCGGAGGCCCGACCCCAGCACCATCCGCAGCACGTCACCGCGTTGCGCTCCCAGCGCAAGGCGCACGCCAATTTCCGCCCTCCGCTGCGTTACCGCGTATGCCATGACCCCGTAGATGCCGATGCACGCCAGCACCAGCGCTAACCCCGCGAATCCAGCAACAAGTGCAGAACTCGCTCGCCGGACCGCCAGTGTCTGGCTCGCCAGTTCCTCCATCGGGATCGCCTGAAAAATCGGCAGATCCGGATCTACGCTCCACAGCGCTTCTTCAGCTGGTTTCACGAACGCTGCTGCGTCCACCCGTGTTCGTACGTTGAATGCGATCAGTGGGAACGGAACCTGCTCGAGTGTCCGGAAAATTTCCGCGTGCGTAGGCTGGTCCCGCCCGAAGGACTTCACGTCCGCGGCCACACCCACAATCCGCCACCAGTTCGGCTTCTGCCCCGAGCCCAGATTCAACTCCAGGCCCACCGGATCCCGGCTTGGGAAATATTCCTTTGCAAATGTCTCGTTGATCATCGCCACCGGCTCGCTGCCCGTCCGGTCGGCCGCTGTAAAGCCGCGCCCGCGCAGCACAGGAATGTGCATCGTTGCGAAATAGCCCGGAGTAATCAGGCGATCGTCCGCCTCCGGGCCCACACCCAGCGCCGGGACCGCGTCGCCGCGCACCAGAAAGTTGGTCGTTCCCCAGAATCCGCTGAGGGGCTCGTAATTGGTGGCTCCTGCCATCAGTACTCCCGGCTTTGCCACCATCGCGAGCAGCACATTCTCCGTAAACTGTTGCCGCTTTTGCGGGTTCGACGACGGATACCGGTTAAGCGGCAAGAGCACTTCGATCGACAACAGGTGATCCGGCTCAAACCCCAGGCCTGCGTTCATGGCCTTCTCGAAGCTCGCAACGATCAGCCCCGCTGCGGTCAGCAGCATCAGCGAAAGCGCTACTTCCACAATCACCATCGCGCTCCGCATCCGGTTTGATGCAGCGCCCGCCGTCGTTCCCCGCGCCGACTCCTTCATGCGAGCGGCATCTGCCGCACGGGCCACTCTCCACAACGGAGCCAGTCCTGACAGCACCGCGCTTAGCACCGTCGCCCCCAGCGCAAACAGCAATACCCCGCGATCCACGGGGATCGCCTGCACGACCGGAATGCGCAGGTTCGCCACATCGGTGGGAAACAGTCGAAGCAGCGAATGCGTGCCGGCCCATGCCAGCAGCACCCCGCCCATCCCTCCTGGTATGGCCAGCACCAGGCTTTCCGTCATGAATTGCCGCACCAGGTGCGTCCGCGTCGCGCCCAGCGCCAGCCGCACCGCGACCTCCGCGTGCCGCTCCGCCGCTCGTGCCAGCCCCAGCCCTGCGGTATTCGCGCACGCAATCAGCAGCACCAGTCCCGCCGCCCCCAGAAGAATCAACAACGGCATCCGGATGTCGCCGTCCAGTTGTTCGCGCAGCGGAGTGACCACCACGCGATTGCCATGGTCCGTGTCCGGACGCGCCGCGGCCACCTGCGCTTCCACCCGGTTCAGCGCCGCCTGCGCCGTCGCTGCGCTGACGCCGGGCTTCAACCGCGCCAGAATCCGAACAAAGGTGTGGCTAAAATCGCTGGACGCGGAAGGCGTCAGTGCTGACGGCGTCCAGATCTGAACCGATGTTGGATAGTTGAACGCACGCGGCATCACCCCCAGCACCGTGTACCGCTTGCCATCCAGCGTGATGGCTTTGCCGACGATTTCTGGATCGCCGTCGAATGTCGTGCGCCACAGATGATCGCTGAGCAGCACGACCGGTGGCCCACCCGGCCGATCTTCTTCATCCGTGTAGAGACGCCCCATCGCCGGCGCGACTCCCAGAATGCTCAGGTAATTCGCAGATACCGCATAGCCGATCAGAAACTGCGGCGAACCCGATCCGGTCAGCGTCATTTCGTCGTCGTAGGAGGGCGCCATGTCCTCGAAGACCCCAGCCTTTTGCTTCCAAACAGCAAAATCTCCAGGGCTGCTCGCCGATGGTTCGCTTTCTCCGCGCGCGGGCTTCGACGTCCATACCGCGACGATGCGTCCGGAATCCTTGTAGGGCAGCGGCGCCAGCAACACCGCCTTCACCGCGGAGAAAATCGCCGTGTTGGCCCCAATCCCCAGAGCCAGCGTAGCGATCACTGTCACCGCAAATCCCGGAGACCTTTTCAGTTGCCGCACCGCGAATCTCACGTCACGCCATACGCCATCGATCCCCAGCGCCGCATCCGCTTCCATCGTCGTCTCCTTCACGGCTGCCGGATTCCCGAACCTGAGCCGCGCCGCTCGCCGCGCTTCGTCCTCGCTCATCCCTGCGCGCACAGCCTCTTCCACAGCCAGATCGATATGAGACTGAAGCTCCGCCGCAATTTCGGCGTCCACCGCGTCGCGCCTTCCAAGGTTCCGAATTCGCTGCAACCATCCCATCGTTCTGCCTCTTTTGTCTCCAGCCGCTCGTCGCGCACCCGCGTAGCCGCTCCACTTTGGACAGCCAGTCCCTACGCGTATCGCAGCATCGCACGCACGCCCCGCACCAACTCCTCGAAATCCTTCTCCGCCGCTTCCAGCCGCTTCTTCCCCGCCACGGTCAGCTTGTAGTACTTCGCCTTGCGGCCGGTTTCCGTCAGAGCCCATTCCGACCCAATCCACCCGCTCTGCTCCATGCGGTGCAGAGCCGGATACAGCGACCCCTCCTCCACCCGCAGCAAATCATCGCTCGCTCGATGAATGTGCTGCACAATCCCGTATCCATGCAGCCGCCCCATCTGCGCCAGCGTCTTCAGTACCAACAAATCCAGCGTCCCCTGCAAATCGTTTTTAGCCATCGCCCTCGCGCACCCATCGACAACTTGGTATCCCGCACTCTAGACCTAGACGTTTAGGGATGTCAAGCCATCCAGCCCCACCCGCTACACTGGACCCCGTGAAATTCCTGCGCCTCTGGCTCGCACTCACTCTCGCCGCCTGCGCCCCGACGCCCGCGCCACCTGCGCCCGACCCCCTGCATGCCGCGCACGACGCGCTCTTCGCCGCCTTCATTCCCGTTGATGCAAGCGCGCTTCTCAGCACCGCTCCGGCCCAGGCTTCACTGATCCCGCAATTTCTCGCCGTGCGCGACGCCCTTTGGACTTCCGCCTCGCCCTCACCGTACTTTCGCCAGCTACTTGCGCCCTTCCAGGATCTCCGCGCCTTCGGCTCCGCCTGCGGCCTCGCCGCATTTCTCCACGCGGACGGTCCCGCGCCCTTTGCCGCTCTTACTCTTCCGCAGCGCGAGCAGGTCCTCTTCCTTCTCGCCACCTGCGATCAAAATCCTCCCCGCCAGCTCGCCATGAGTCTCCGCAATTTCTACATCGCGAAAACCTACACTCCACTTCAGGAGCAGCTCGCCGGCGTCGAACTCAACCGCGACGCCCCGCACGACTGGATCCAGCAGCATCGCCCGCAGCTTCCGCCCACGCGCCTCCGCTACGATGCCGCGACCCACTCCATCCTCTCCGCCGATAATCGCCCATTCGATTTCCTCATCGTCGGCAGCGGCCCCGCCGGTTCCGTCCTCGCCCATCAGCTCCGCCGCCACGGTAACCACGTCCTCCTCATCGAACGCGGATCGTTTCTCATCCCCGGCGCCCTGCAAACTCGCATCACCGACGACCTCCTCGACCAGCGCACCTCCACCGACGGCGGCATCGTGATCCACAACGGCATGACCGGATCGCAGGTCAACGTTGACCTCTGTTTCGCACCCACCTCGCCTGCTGTCCTGGCCAAAATTGAAAGTTGGCTCGCAGACGGTCGCATCGGCCCCGACGAATTCACACCCGCCCAGCTCGCCAGCGCCTACGCGTGGGTTAAGCAGGCCATCGGCACACGCACTGTCCCCGAATCCGAAATCAACACCAACAACCGCGTTCTCTGGGACGGCGCCCGCGCCGAAGGCCTGCACCCCAGCCTCTACGACCTCAACACCTACGCCCCCGGCCACTCCCCGTATCCCGTTACCGACAAGCGCTCGTCCGAAAGCGAACTGCTTCTCGCCGCCCTCACCGACTCCGCCAATCCCCTCAGCCTTCTCCCTGACGCCGACGTCCGCCGCGTCCTCTTCAGCCGAACCGGCGAGCAGCTAAGCGCCGTCGGCGTCGAAATCCTCACCCGCGCGCCCCTCGCAGCCGACGGTGTCATCTCCGACCCCAACTACCTCAACATTCCCGCCGGTACCACGCTCACCATCCGAGCCCGCACCGTCATTCTCTCCGCCGGAGCCCTCGGCTCTCCCACCATCCTTCTCCGCTCCGGCGTCCCCAATCCTCTCATCGGACGCGGCGTCATCCTCCATCCCTCCATGCCCATCATGGGCAAGTTCGATCGCACCATCGACGCCCTCAACGGCACTGAAGCCTCCGTCTACGTCGGCGACCATCTCATCGATCGCGGCTACGCGCTCGAATCCATGTCCGCAGCTCCCGTCTACGCCGCAGTCATGTCACCCGGACCCTCGAAGCACTCTCTGGAGATGATCCAGTCATTCCGGAATCTCGCGGGATTCGGCGTCATGCTGGTCGACACGCCCTCGCCGGAAAACCGTCTCACAGTCGACACGAACGGCGAGCCGCTCATCGCTTACCATCTCTCCAATGCCGATGCAGAGCGCTTCCGCGAAGGCGTCGCAAAGGCCATTCGTGTCATGTTTCGTGGAGGCGCGCGAGAAGTTTTCCTGCCCACCTCGGAGAACGTCGCCGGTAGTCCTTCGAGCGAGCAGCCTCCGCTCCAGCCAGTCGTCCTCACCCACATCGAGCAGGCAGATCAGGCAGCGCATCGCCTGCGCTTCATCCCCAATCAAACCATCGTCACGTCAGCGCACATGCAGGCGACGGACAAGATGGGCGCCGCCGCCGCCACCAGCGTCGTCGGCCGCGACTTCCACGTCTGGGGCACCCAAAATCTTTACATCGTCGACGGCAGCGTCTTCCCCACATCGATCGGCGCCAACCCCATGCAAAGCATCTACACCTTCGCCAAAATCTTTGCCGACCGTATGAATCA
>Ga0206833_1073_pt1 | contig 24563 bp, 22 predicted proteins | sample Alteio_BWOrgCont_32_FD_152891 | JGI IMG/M metagenome (GOLD analysis project Ga0206833, IMG submission 152891) | Enriched cells from forest soil in Barre Woods Harvard Forest LTER site, Petersham, Massachusetts, United States -... | ecosystem: Environmental > Terrestrial > Soil > Temperate forest >... | reverse complement strand
CTGTTGCGGGTTCACAAGGCCTTGATTCAGTCTGGCAAGAAACAAAACGAGATTACCTCACCGATCCTGACGCCCGTGCGGGACCGTTACCTGGGCGATTTCCGCACCGTCAGCCGCATCCTGTTAGCCGCCGTAGCGGTAGTACTGCTGATCGCTTGCGTCAACATCGCCGCCTTGATGCTGGTGAGAGGCGGAACGCGAGCGCGGGAAATCGCGATCCGCTTCGCTATTGGCGCGTCGCGCAGCCGCATTGTCCGCCAGTTGCTGACCGAAAATTTAGTGCTGGCCGCGGCAGGTGGCATCCTCGGTGTATTGCTGGGCCAGCTATGCCTCAAGACCATGATCTTGCTTATGCCCGAGGGTAATCTCCCGCCGTGGATCAATTTCGCGATGGACGCGCGTTTCGCGATTTTTTGTGCGGCCGTCACGGGTGCGGCCGCCGTGCTGTTCGGACTCGTACCGGCTGTGCAAGCCTCCGGCGTCGATACGCGTGGTTCGCTGCAGGGCGCCGGATTGCGCAGCACGCTCTCACGAAACCGGCGTGGAACGCTGAGCGCGCTGGTGGTGCCGGAAATCGCACTCGCTCTCGTATTGACCATCGGCGCAGGGCTGCTTCTGAAAGCCTTTCGGAAATTAACGCATGTCGATCCCGGATTCCGAGCTGAGAACGTCATCACCTACGGAATAAATCTTCCGGCTGTAAAGTATCCAAAGCCGGAACAGCGCATCGCGTTCTTCGAGAGTCTGCTGGATCGTTTGCGCGCGATGCCGGGAGTCCAGTCCGCCGGCGGAACCTCGGCGCCTCCTTTAGGGGGACACTGGGGCAATTTCTGGGAAGCGGAGGGCAATCCTCCCCTGGGGCCGAACGACGAAGACCCCGTCGTGCTACAAGTCGTAGCAACTCCCGAATACTTCAACGCGATCGGCATGACGTTCCTCCAGGGGCATCCCTTCGCGAAGCCAGAGGCGGATCTGCTGCACATTCGAACCGCCGTAGTCAACCAGACTTTCGCGAAACATTTTTGGCCCGCCGGCAGCCCGATCGGAAAGAAAATCCGGCGTCGCGGAAGCAAAGGCGATTGGATTGAAGTGGTGGGTCTCACACGCGACGAAAAGCATTATGGGCTCGAACAGGAGATGAAACCCGGCGTGTTTTTGCCTCTGCGGGGCGTTGGCCTGGATTGGATAAACGTTGTGATCCGTGGCTCCGTTGACCCGCAATTGCTGATTCCAGCGGCGCGCGAGGTACTGCGCCAGGCGGACCCGGAGCTCCCGATGTATGGCGTCCACACCATGACGGACAGGCTGGACCGCTCCCTGTGGGCCCGTCGCGCTTATTCCTGCTTGTTCGCCGCGTTCGCCGTGATCGCGCTCCTGCTGTCCGCAGCCGGCGTTTACGGCGTGGTCAGCTATGCGGTTAGTCAGCGAACGCGAGAGATTGGCATCCGCATGGCGCTGGGCGCGCAGCCCTTTCAGGTTTTACGCGAAGTATTGGGTAGCGGGATGGTGCTGGTGGTAATGGGAGTGGTGATCGGACTAGCAGGCTCATTCTGGGCCGCACGTCTCTTACAGAGCTTGCTCTTCGGAGTGAGTTCGAGAGACCCGATCATCTATGCGGCGGTAATACTCGGCGTGGCTTTGGTGGGACTGGCGGCGAACCTGGTTCCGGCGCGCCGGGCGGCGGCAATAGACCCCATGCAGGCTCTACATTTCGAGTAGTCCGGCGAAAATTTCTCGCGGCCATGCATCTAACCTTCAGATGCCCAGCCAGCCAGCGCTCCGTAAGTCTCTGAAAATTGCGGGGCTTCTGAAACCCCATTACAAGATCCTCTCGCTCGGCCTCGCGGCCGTCATCGGGGAAGGCATCGCGAATCTTCTCCAGCCTTGGCCACTCAAAATCGTGCTGGACAACGTGCTGAAGTCGCACGATATGAAGGGCTGGCTGAACTCGCTCATTCTATCGGTAGCCGGGCAGGACAAACTGGCAATTCTCAGATTTGCCGCGCTCGCGGTGCTGGCAATAGCCGCGATGGACGCGGTATGCTCCTACACCGAAAAGTATGTCACCACCAGCGTCGGCCAGTGGGTGATGCACGATCTGCGCCTGATGCTATACCACCGCATCCAGCGGCTATCGCTGGCTTATCACGATGAGAAGCAGACAGGCGATCTGCTGAGCCGCGTCACCAGCGATATTGATGCTATTCAAAGCTTCATCGCTTCCGGATTGCTCACTGCGCTGGTGAATAGCCTGACGCTAATCGGCATGGTAAGCGTGATGTTCTATATCAATTGGCGCTTCACGCTGATTGCGTTATCGGTGGCGCCCGTGCTTTTTGCCGTTGTCTTCACGTATACACGCCGGATCAAGAAGGCTTCGCGCGAAGTGCGGAAGAAGGAAGGCGAGATTGTTTCGGTGATCCAGGAAGTGCTCTCGTCCATTCGCGTGGTGAAGGCTTTCGCTCGCGAAGATTATGAGGAGAGGCGGCTGGAAGAGGAGAGCCTGGAAGGCGTGGAGATTGCGCTGCGTGCACGAAGCCTGAAGGCGAAATTGGCGCCTCTTGTGGACATTATTGTGGCCATCGGAACCGCCATGGTGCTGTGGTTTGGTGCGCGGATGGCGCTGACCGGGGCGCTCTCCGCCGGATCGCTGATCCTCTTCATCTGGTATCTGGGCAAGATGTACAAGCCTATGCAGGAGCTTTCAAAGATGACGGATGCGTATTCGAAAGCTGTGGTGGGTTACGAACGCATCCGCGAAGTCTTGGATACCGAGAGCGAAGTGAAGGATCTTCCGGGAGCACGGCGCGCTCCCTATTTCAAGGGCAATATCGAATTCGATCACGTGAGTTTCAGCTACTCGCCGGACGCTCCCATTCTCAAGGACATCAACCTCAAAATTGAAGCCGGACAAGTAGCGGCGCTGGTAGGCCCGACCGGGGCGGGAAAAACCTCGATCGTCGGACTGATCCCGCGCTTTTACGATCCGACGTCGGGAGTGGTTCGCATCGACGGTACCGACGTCCGGCAGTTCCGGCAGAAAACGCTTCGGCAACAGATCAGTCTGGTGCTGCAAGAGACGCTGTTATTTCACGGGCCGGTTTGGAACAACATCGCGTACGGCAAACCGAACGCCAGCCGCGGCGAAATATTCCGCGCGGCGGAACTGGCCAACGCGCACGAGTTTATCGAGAAAATGCCGGATGGGTACAACACCATTGTGGGCGAGCGCGGCGTCACGCTATCCGGCGGCCAGCGCCAGCGCATTGCGATTGCGCGCGCCATCATCCGCGATACTCCCATCCTGATTCTGGACGAACCGAGCTCCGGCCTGGACGCGGCGTCCGAAAAATTGGTCTTTGAAGCGCTAGACCGCTTGATGGAGAACCGGACCACCATTGTGATCGCGCACCGGCTTTCTACGATCCGGCGCGCGAACGTGATCTTCGCCGTGAAGGACGGGGAGATCGTCGAACATGGCACACATGATGAACTGCTGACCGCGGGTGGGTTGTACGCGTGCCTGTATGAGTTGCAGTTCCGCCAGACGGAAGAAACTGTTTCCCGGCTCTAGTTTCTTCTTGTCGGCGATCCGTTACAGTTTATTCAACTCCGCGATTCGCGATTCTACCGCCGCTGAGAATCCTTCGATCTCCGCCGGTGTGTAACCAGCCGCCCGGAAGGCATCCTGAATCTGCGCGGGCGAAAGTTGCGCCAGCAATTGCCCTATCCACTTCGCGTCCAGCCGGGGAATGTGATGGCCGATCCACTCCATATGCACGCGCATGAAGTATTCGTGGGGATTCAGCAGGAACAACAGAGAAGGCCGGTGTGGCGTTTCGAAATCCACGAACTCCGGGCCAATTTTCTTGATGAACTTGTGGCGCGTGTACTCTCCGAGATTTCCTTTCGACTTCCCGTGAGTGAGTTCCAAGCCCCAGGATCCGAAGCTTGCGCCCAGATCGCTCACCATGTACACCTGCTCATCGCCCTCCTGCCCGCCCGAGCGCTTCTCCTCGTAAATAGAATTGTTCGCGTCCTTGAGGTCCCAGTTATTGATGACGGCCATCATCACGCGCAGTCCGTTATATTCCCGGGTGTCTCGAAACGGATCGTGCCGCCACTGCCAGGTCCCGGTTTTCTTCTCATCCTTCAAATATCTCTTCAAGCGCACATTGCGCATGGATCCATCCGGCTGGATGAACTTACTCGCGCCCCGGCGCTCGAGATGCGCCGGCATTCCCTCTACTCTAAGTTCCGGCAGAAAGTAATCTTCATTGGTGAAATAGCCAACCGCCCAGACCAGCCTCGAAGCCACGGTTTCGGGCTTGGCCTCCACGCCAAGCTTCACCTTCCACTTCACTCCGTTCTCATCGCGAACGACAAACTTCGGATTGGTGCCATCCAGATCCTCTTTTTCGAAGGTGTACGTCGTATGTGGTTGATGTTTCTCGCCACCAGGACCGTAGAAAAGATTGCGCGAACGGATATCGGTGGGCTCACGCCACAGAACGTTGACCATCTCGTTCCCGGTAATTTCTCCTGCTCCATCCGGCGCTTTTTTCCAATTTTCATCCTCGGCGGGAGCTGGCAAGCTTGCGACAAAAGCCGCGGCAATCAGCGCCAAAATCTTTTTCTTGTTGTACATACGAATCCTCCACGCCGGAATGGCCACCAGCCTGAAGTGCAAGGGGTGTGCCAATTCAATCAGCCGCGCGGAGCAGTAGCCCATGAAACTTCTCGTCCAACCCGGCGATGGCGTGCTGCCACTGGTGCAGGCCATCAACAACGCCAAGAAAAGCGTTGAGATCGTCATTTTCCGCTTCGACCGGAGCGAAGTTGCCAAGGCGCTGGCCGGCGCGGTGAGCCGCGGTGTATTCGTGCATGCGCTGATCGCATACACCAATCGCGGCGGTGAACGAAACCTGCGCGAGCTGGAAATGGAACTTCTGGACGCGGGCGTAACAGTGGCGCGTACGGCCGACGATCTGGCGCGTTATCACAGCAAGTATATGATCATCGATCGCCGCGAGCTGTGGCTGCTGTCGTTCAACTTTACGTATCTGGATATCGAGCATAGCCGCAGTTTTGGCTTGGTCGCTGACAATCCGAAACTGGTTCAGGAAGCGGTGAAGCTTTTTGAGGCGGACACCAAGCGCCAGCCATACTCGGCCGGTCTGGCCACTTTCGTAGTGAGCCCGGAGAACTCGCGCAAAGAGCTGTCTAGTTTTATTCAAGGCGCCAAAAAACAGCTCTACATCTACGACCCGGAAATCAGCGACGCGGCTATGATCCGTCTATTGGAAGAGCGCGCCAAGGAGGGCGTGGAGATTAAAATCATAGGCCGATTGTCAAAAAAGAACGGCAACCTGGATTCTCACAAGCTGGCTACCATGCGGCTGCACACGCGCGCCATACTGCGCGATGGCAATCAGGCGTTCGTGGGAAGCCAGAGTCTGCGGGAGATGGAGTTGAGCGCGCGGCGCGAAGTGGGAATCGTCTTTCGCGACGCAAAAATCGTCAGCCGCCTAATCAAGATCTTTCTAGAGGACTGGGAAGCGACGGCGCGAGCGCAGGAAAGCAGTGCCGCTAGCGATGCTGAACCAGACGCCAAGGTAGCAAAGAAAGTGGCTAAAGCGGTCACGAAAGATTTTCCCGCCGTGGCGCCCGTTCTGGAAGTAATGGTCAAGGAATTGGTTGGCGCACGTGTGGATGTCGATTTGGACCAAAGGGAGCTCGAAGAGAGTGTCAAAGATGCTGTAAAAGAGGCTGTGAAGGAAGTGGTCCGTGATGTGGTGGAGGAGGTTGTGGCTCAGAGTGGAACCGCGTCCGAAAAGGTGGTCGAAGCGAAATAGTCCAAGCGGAACTGGGATAACATCGTGAGTTGGTGGAGAAGGACCAGCTCCGGGAACTGCCCGCGGTAGATCAATTGCTGCGCGCGCTGTCGCATTTGGACGGACGCTTTCCGCGCGGCCTGATAGTAGAAGAAACCCGGCGTGTTCTCCAAGCGGTGCGAGACGAAATTCGGGCTGGCGTTCCGCCGGGCCGGGAGCCTCTGGAGAAACGGGTCGAACGCGGCCTCGCCCGGTTGGAGGTTCCCTCACTGCGGCGAGTGATCAATGCCACGGGCGTGGTGCTGCATACCAACCTGGGGCGCGCGCCGCTGGCGCCGTTCGAGCCCCTACTCGGATATTCAAATCTGGAATATGACCTCACCCGAGGCTCGCGCGGAAAGCGCGATGTTCACGCGGCCGAATTGCTCGAACGGCTGGTGGGCGCGCCCGGTATTACCGTAAACAACAATGCGGCTGCAATTTATCTGGCATTGAATGAGCTGGCGCCGGGCTTTGAGGTGGTAGTGTCGCGCGGCGAGCTGATCGAAATCGGCGACGGCTTCCGGATTCCCGACATCATGCAGCGCTCGGGCGCCGTGCTCCGGGAGGTGGGAACCACCAATCGCACGCGCATCGAAGATTATCGCGATGCCATCAACGAGCGCACTCGCCTGTTGCTGCGTGTACACCCGAGCAATTTCCGCATGGAGGGATTTACGGCGCGGCCTGAGCTGCGCGAATTGGTAGCGCTGGGCAACGAACGCGGAGTTCCCGTGTATGAGGACCTGGGCAGCGGATGCGTCGCGGATCTTCGCGCATTTGGAATCGATGAGCCGCTGGTGGGAGATAGCATTCGAGCGGGCGCGAATCTGGTTTCCTTCAGCGGTGACAAGTTGCTGGGCGGCCCACAAGCCGGGATTTTGGCGGGCGATCCCAGGCTCGTCGCGCGCTTGCGGCGAAATCCGATGTTCCGCGCCTTACGGCTGGACAAGCTTATTTATCAGGCGTTGGAGACGACATTGCGGAATCTGTTGCTGGAGCGCTGGGATCGGATTCCCGCGCTGCGCATGATCCAGCTTTCGAGCGATCAATTGCGTGCGCGCGCGGAAGGGTTTGCGGCGCGGCTGGATGGAGTGCGCTTCGAGATCGTGGAAGGAACTTCACTGGTAGGTGGCGGCGCGACGCCGGAAAAACCGCTCCCAACCTGGATGATCGCCGTGGAGTGCGGCGATGTATCCGCGACAGAAAAGCAACTGCGTCTTGGCGATCCGCCGGTGGTGGCGAGGATTGAAGATGGGCGGCTGTTGTTCGATCTGCGGACCGTGTTCGAAGTTGAAGAGGAAGAGTTGGCGAAAGCAATTCTGGCCGCTAACAACCTAGAGCCTCGAGATCAGCATCGCCAATAGAGCCGTCCTATCCGCGATGCGGTCAACCAGAATGCTTTCGTTCACGGCGTGCGCGCCTTCACCGGCTCCGCCTAGGCCGTCTAACGTCGGAACGCCCATTGCGGCCGTGAAATTGCCGTCTGACCCGCCGCCTGTTGAAGATTCCTCCAGCTCCACGCCCAGTTCCTCGGCGCAGCTTCGCGCCGTATCAAATAGTTTGCGGATGGCGGGTGTCCGCTCCATGGGCGGGCGATTCATACCGCCTTCCACTTGAATGGAACAGCGTTTATCGAAAGGGCGCAGGCTGTGAAATTTCTTGTCTAACGCCGGGGCGTCTTTCAGGCGCGCGATCCGCATATCCACATCGGCCCACGCTTCGGCGGCGATTACGTTACTGCGCGTGCCGCCCGCGATCACGCCAGGATTTACCGTGAGCCCACGCTTAAGATTTGTGAATCCGGCGATGTGTTCGATCTGGCGCGCTAGTTCCACCACGGCGCTTGCGCCATTTTCGAAATCGACGCCCGAATGCGACGCGCGGCCGCGCACCTTTACCAGGTACGATCCCACGCCTTTGCGGGCCGTTTTGATTTTTCCACTGGGACCCGTCCCGGGCTCCAACACCAGCACCGCCGCACTGTGACGCGCCGCGTCTTCGGTGAGCGGGCGCGACGAATCGCTGCCCACTTCTTCGTCGGAATTCACTTGCAGCACAACGCGCCGCGCAACCGGAATACCCAACTCGCGTAGCGCCTGTACGGCATACAGGAAAAACACGATGCCCGATTTCATATCCAGCACTCCGGGACCCCATAGCCTGCCGCGTTTCTCCTGGAACGGCATTTGAGCCAGCGTGCCTAACGGCCATACGGTGTCGGAGTGGGCCAATGCCAGGATCCAGCCGTCGCGTTGTTTGCGCGGGCCCGGCAGCGTGAACTCGGCGCGCAGATGCTTGCCGAAGCGGCCGCCTGCGAATGTCCGGACCTTGGCGCCATCCAATTTGCCGGCCAACAGATCCACAAATCGATTCACCGAAGGCGGATGGTCGCTGGGGGATTCGCACTCCACCAGGTCGCGAATCGACCGAATGATCTCGGATTGTTTGGAGCGCGCAAAAGCCAGCAATGGATGCATCGCTGTTATAATAGCCAGTTCCAATGCCTATTCTGGACATACAGGCGATCCGCGACATTTTGCCGCATCGTTACCCCATGCTGCTGGTGGACGCGATTGTGGAACTTGAAGAGGAACGCATCGTCGGCATCAAGAACGTCACCATTAATGAGCCGTACTTCATGGGCCACTTTCCGGACTTCCCGGTGATGCCGGGTGTCCTGGTGGTGGAAGCGATGGCGCAAGTGGCGGGCGTGCTGGTTCTGAAAAGCATTCCCGACCGCAAGAACAAATTGGTGCTGCTGGCGTCCATTGAGCAGGCGAAATTCCGCCGGCCGGTGCTGCCTGGCCATCAACTCCGCATCGAAATGAAGCTGACCAAGCGCAAATCGAGTGTCGCGAAGATGTACGGAACAGCGACAGTGGACGGCGTCATCATGGCTGAGGCCGAGCTGATGTGCAAATTGGTGGACCGCGCCCCGGCGAATGAGCCGGCGACAGTCGAAGCACCCTTGTCTCCGGCGTCCGTTTAAACGATCGCCATGGCGATTCACCCAACCGCAATTGTCGATGCGCAGGCCCGCGTCGCGGAGAGCGCCGAGATCGGCCCCTATTGCATCATTGGCGCGCACGTTCATATTGGCGCGCGAACCCGCCTGATCGCCCATGTCTACATGGAAGGCGTCACCATGATCGGTGAGGATAATGTTTTCTATCCTTACTCGAGTATCGGCGTGGCGTCGCAGGATCTGAAATATCAGGGTGAGCGGGCCGAGACGCGCATCGGAAGCCGGAACAAGATTCGCGAATTCGTCACCATTCACCGCGGCACTGAAGGCGGCGGATTGATCACCGAGATCGGCGACGATAATTTGCTGATGGCCTATGTTCACATCGCGCATGACAATCGCGTAGGCAACCGCACGGTTCTGGGGAATGCCGTTACTTTTGCCGGCCATGTTGTGGTGGAAGATTGGGCGGTGATTGAGGCGTTCAGCGGCGTGCATCAATTTTGCCGCGTCGGGAGGCACGCATTCGTGGGCGGCTACAGCGTAATCACTCGCGACGTGCTTCCGTTTTCCATGACGGTCAACCCCAGGGATGCGCGAGTTTTCGGCGAAAACAAAGTCGGGTTGGAGCGGCGTGGCGTCAGCAAGGAAGCGATTGAGAATTTGCACAAAGCTTTCCGGTTGCTGACGAAATCGGGACTGAATACCAGGCAGGCTGTGGAGCGGATTTCGGCCGAGGTGGAAATCGGGCCGGAGATTGAGGAACTGCTCGCCTTCATTGCCGCGTCCGAGCGGGGCTTTGTGAAGTAGGCGTTGTCAAATGAGTCGATACGGCATGATCGCCGGCAACGGGCGATTTCCACTGCTCGCGCTTGAAACCGCGCGCAGCTTAGGCGACGAAGTGGTCGCCATCGGAATCAAGGAAGAAGCTTCGCCCGAAATCGAACAACTGGCCGCGCACTGCTACTGGATTTCGCTCGGACAACTCAGCCGTTTGATCGAAATCCTGAAGTCGGAGAAGATCACCGAAGTGATCATGGCTGGGCAAGTGAAGCACGTGAGCATCTACTCGGCTATCCAGCCGGATTTGCGATTGCTGAAATTGCTGGGCGCGCTGAAACAGAAGAATACCGATGGTTTGATCGGCGCGGTGGCCAAGGTTCTCGCCGATGAGGGCATCCGGCTGGCGGATTCCACATTGCTGCTGAAGCCGCTGCTCGCGGGCGAGGGCGTCCTGACCAAGCGGAAGCCGTCGAAAGACGAAGAGCGCGATATTGCATACGGGCGAAGGATCGCGAACGCGCTGGCGGGTCACGATGTGGGACAGAGTGTCGCCATATGCGACCGGGCATGCGTCGCGGTGGAGGCCATGGAAGGAACCGACGCAATGCTGCGCCGCGCGGCGTCGCTGGTGAATGGCAAACCGCTGCGCCTGGTGAAAGTTTCCCGCCACCGCGGACACCTGCTATTCGATGTGCCGGTGGCCGGGCCAGGAACGATTGAAGTGATGAAGGAAACCGGCGCGACAGTTCTCGCCGTGGATGCGGGGCGCACTTTGCTGCTGGATCGCGATGAAATGCTGTCGTGGGCGAATGAGTTCGGCATGGCGGTGGTGGGGTACGCGTCCGAAGATTGATTCTGGCCAGAAATGCTAACGTAAATTTTGACCAAGACTCGTGTGGCAGTGATCGGCGCCGGATCTTTCGGGCGTCATCACTTGAGAATTCTCAATAAATCTCCAAACGCTGAACTCGCCGGTATCGTGGACAGCAATCCGGACCATGCTGCCGCCGCTGCCGCGGAGTATGCGTGTCCGGTTTATAACTCGCCAGCGGATTTGGCCGGCAAAGTGGACGCCGCCGTGGTCGCTGTTCCCACTTCTGCACACGCCGAGGTGGGATGCACGCTGCTCGAGAACGGCATTGATGTATTGGTGGAGAAGCCCATTGCGCGCGATCTTGCATCCGGACGGCTTTTGGTTGAAACCGCAGCGCGGCACGGGCGCATTCTGCAAGTTGGGCATCTGGAACGGTTCAATCCTGGCGTGGAGGCGCTCAAGAAAATTGTCACTCTGCCGCTTTTCTTCGAAGTTCACCGGCTCAGCCTGTTCAGCCCGCGCAGCCTGGATGTGGATGTGGTGATGGATCTCATGATCCACGATTTGGATATTGTTCTGGATCTCGCGGGAACGATGCCGGAAGAAATTCGCGCCGCTGGAATCTCCATTTTGTCCGACAAAGTGGATATCGCCAACGTCCGGCTGGCTTTCCCGGGCGGCTGCGTCGCTAATCTGACGGCCAGCCGCGTCTCCACCGAGAGGGTTCGCAAGCTGCGGCTGTTCCAGCCGCATCAATACATTTCGCTCGACTACCAGAAACAGGACGCCGTCGTCTTCACCGTCTCCGGCAACCAGCAAATCGGATTCCAACCGCTGGCCGTTGCCAAAGACGAGCCTCTGCGGCTCGAGATCGAAGCGTTTCTCGAGGCCGTCCGGAATCGCAGCCGTCCTCGAGCGTCGGGTGAAGAGGGGCTGCGGGCGCTCGAAGTCGCAGTGGCTATTCTTGGTAAAATCGAAGAGCACGCTAAGGTGGTCGCACAGCAGATTCAAGCGCTTCGGTAGCAACTTCCTGTCTACAGCGAGCGTCAGTTAGTTACTCCGTCATCATGGGTTTAGCTCCAGATTCCGGTCCGAATCTATTGCTGGACTGGCATCCTGAGTCCGATGGCTCGCGCCGCTGGCTCCGTGCCGGGATCGGTTCCGTTGTGGTTCACATTGTGCTATTCGGCATGGCGCTGTGGGTCGGAACGTTGGACTCGCCGCAACTCAATACCAACGTCCCTGAAATTGTCAGTAACATTCAGCGTGTGACGCTGATCGCTCCTACAGACCTGACGCAAAAGGATCCGAATAAAGGAAAAGTCAGCAAGGAAGTGAACGTGGAGGATTTAAAACCGCGTCCGGCGTCGGAACGGCACTTGCCTCCCGCTCCAGCGCCGCGCGTGTTCCGGCCGCCGGAGCCTCGAAAGACGCAGAATCCGAGATCCGGTTCTCCTGATCCTCCCAAGCTGGAAGCTGCCGCGCAGGCGCCGAGTTTGCCTCCGCCGGCAGCCGGTGTCCCCCAGGTGAAGCCTCCGCCACCGGAGATCCAAGCGGAAGAGAAGCCGAAACTCACTTTCGAAACGCCGGGGCAGCGTGGAACCGCTCCGGTGCAGAGTCCCTCCAAACTCCAGCTACCGAAGACCACCGTGGAAGATGCGATTCACGATGTGGCGCGCGCAGGCCGCCAAGGCAGTCTTTCGGTAGGCGACGTCGACCTGCCGCCAGACCTTCCGGAGAGTCAGCGGCTGCCGCAGGTGCCGGGGACGCCCGGAAGCAGCCTGAACCTGCTAAGCGATCCGATGGGTGTGGATTTCAAGCCATATCTCCTTCAGGTTTTGGCGCGCGTCCGGAAGAACTGGTTCGCCATCATTCCGGAAAGCGCCCGCATGGGGAATCGCGGGGTGGTTCTGCTTCAATTCATCATCGATCGGCAGGGGCAAGTGCCGAAGCTGGTGATTGCGATGCCGTCGGGAGCCGAATCGCTGGATCGAACCGCCATCGCCAGCATTAGCGCGTCGGTTCCGTTTCCACCGTTGCCTCAGCAATTCAAGGGCAGCGAAGTCCGTTTACAATTCTCATTCAAATACAACGTGAAATAACACCGAATTCGGGAATTCGGAATGCGAGAAGTCGAGGAATAAGGAGCGGCTTTGCCGGATTTTCTATTTGGCGCGAAGTAGAACGGCCGTGATGTTGTCGGGTCCGCCTGCCGATCTCGCGGCCTCGACTAGCTTGCGGCATTTCGATTCGAGGCTCCCGTCGCCCGCCAACGCATCGGCGATTACACTGTCATCCACTACGCCGTGCAGGCCGTCGCTGCAGAGCAGAACCTCCGCTCCGGATTGCGGTTTGAGCGCGTAGGAATGCACGCGGAGCTCGGGACTGACCCCGATTGCCATGGTCAGGACGTGACGCATGGGATGCGTGCGCAGGCTGACTTCGTCGATCCCCAGGCGGCGCCCTACCTCATGCACCCAGGTTTGATCCTCCGTAATGCCAATGAGTTCGTTGCCCTGGTAAATGTAAGCGCGGCTATCGCCCACGCTCGCGATTAGTATTTCGGGACCGGATTCCAGAGCCGCCACCAAAGTGGTTCCCATGCCTTCCAGGTTCGCATCGTTCGACGCGGCGTTCATCACACGGTTGTTCGCTTCCTGGAAAGCTTCGGCCAGCATTTCGGCGCCAGCTTGGCCCGGCTTGGCGGTGAAATCAGCTAGCGTGTCGACGGCGAGTTTGGACGCACGCTCACCCGCTTGCGCGCCACCCATGCCGTCGGCGACAACATAGAGTCCCCTCTCAGGCGCCAGTAAGTAACAATCTTCGTTATTGGGGCGAACGCAGCCGGGGTCGGATAATCCGAACGCTTCGAGCATGAGCTTTAAGGATTATACCGTTTCGCATTGCCGAAAATTGGGACGCACCGCCGCTCCCTCCCCGCGGTGTCTCGAAAGGCGTGGAGGATTGCTATTGTTGAGATTGGAACCGGCTGATGCTGAGAGCCCCGTTCACAGTCTCGATCGCCATCGCCCTTATCGCGTGCGCCTGGGCGGCGGAGCCGGAGGATAACACGCTGGCCCTGGGGCGCAAAGCGCTCCGCAATGAAGGGGTCGCGATGGCGTGGAAGTTGTCGCAAAAAGCTCTTGCGGAAGCGCCGGACTCGGCTGCGGCGCATGAGTTTGCCGGTGAAGTGTTGTTCCGCCGCGGCGAATTCGCGCGCGCCGAAGCCGAATTCAAACAGTCCACGAAGCTGGATCCTAAATTCGCTCAGGCCTGGTGGGGTTTGGCGCGAGTTGCCGCTTGCGAATCCTTCGACAAGACCGCCGATGGCTACTTTTTTCGGGCCCACGAGCTGGATCCACGAGATCCCCGGCTATTTCTGGATTGGGCCAATCGACTGCGCGGCCCTGAGTATATTGATGCACTCGAAACATTCGCTTCCATGGCCGAAACCAGCCGGGCGGATTCCCAGGGTGCGCCGCCCGAACTCGATGGCATCCGCGAGCACATCCACTTGGCGAAGGCGATGCGTGGGTTGAAACTCAACGTACGCACCAGCCCCTATCAGAGGACGGAAATCCCGCTGCTGCCGCTACTCAACGCCGACCATACTCGGACCTTTGGCCTGGAAGTAAACATAAATGGGACGAAGTTGAATCTGGTGTTGGACACGGGCGCCGGCGGTATTTTGATTCAGCGCAGCGCCGCCGAAAAAGCTGGCGTGGTGCGTCTGGCGGATGCCGTTCTCAGCGGTTTTGGTAATAATGCAAAGCTGCGCAGCGGCTACACTGGCACAGCCGCTCACGTAAGCATCGGAGGTATCGAGTTGCGTGACGCGCTGATCAAAGTCTCGAATCAGGAGTTTGTCGACATTCACGACGGCTTGATCGGAACCGATGTTTTTTCCCAGTTCCTGGTTACCATGGATTTCCCGGCGAAAATGTTGCGCCTGAATCCCCTGCCCGGATATCAGCCTGGATCTGAGGAATCGCTCGACGCCATAGACCCACCGGATAAACAGAGCTGGACGCATTTTTTCCAATTTGGTCACATGCTTTTGATTCCCGCGCGCGTGGGTGAATCGAAAGAATCCCTGTTCGTGATCGATACGGGGGCCGCGCGAACGCTGATCTCCTACGACACGGCGGCGGAGGTGAGCAAGATCGACCGCAACGACAATTTGACACTGCGCGGAATCAACGGTCGAGTGGCCGACGTTTATCAAACGGGAAACTTGTCCGTTCAATTCGCCGGGTTCCGTCAGAAGAATCAGGGAATGACGGCGTTTGATATGTGGCCGCAGAGCCGCGGCATCGGCGTTGAAATCTCGGGCTTCCTGGGCTTACCGATTCTGAGCTTGTTTACCATCACCATCGATTACCGGGATGGGGTGGTGAGGTTCGATTACAAAGAGCCGTAAATTGTGGTCCACGCGGGCTTGAGCGAAACGTGCGTAAGCCTTGTGCTAAAGTGACGAAGTATGCGGATTTTAACGCTGATCCTGGTTGCAATCTCCTTCTTCGTCACCGTAAGCTGCGGCCCCATCCTGCAGCCCGCCGTCCAAGGCGAATGGTCGAACGTCCATAGCGACAAGGACAAGGTCAGCGTAAACGCCAGGCCGGACGGGGAAAAGCCCGCGGCCGAGAAGTAGTTGCCGGTCAAACCCGGAACAGCACACTCTCGCTCTTGAAAACTCTCGCCGCTACAAAATAGCCGATGGCCGCGTAAGCTAGATTCGCGCCGAACGCTACCGCGTACGCCACCTTCGAGAATTCGCCCAGGAAAATTTCCTTGATCAACTGGCATACGTTGAAAATCGGGATCAGGGCCAGCGTGGGCGTAAGCTCCAGGCCTGGTATCATGCCCGCTACCGCGGGAAACGCCGCCAGCATTACGATCGGTGTCAGATAACTTTGACCTTCCTTATAGCTCTTGGCGCAGATTGCGATGGCCACCATCAGCGAAGCCGCGACAATCGCCGTCGGCAACACGGTGATTAATACCATCGCAAGCGATGCCATATCCGGCGGCGCCATATGAAACGTCTCCTGCGCGTTCATCGCCTCCGCCGAAAAACGGAACGTGTATGCCATGCTCCCTAAAGTCAATAGCGCGGTGATGAAAGCAGCCGTCGCGGTAGCGGCGATCTTGCCCAGCACGATCTCGTTCCGGCCGGCCGGAGAAGCCAGCACCGCTTCGAGCGTACGCCGCTCCTTTTCACCGGCGGTCATATCGATGGCCGGATACATTGCCCCCGTGAACATTAACAGGATCACCACGTAACCCAGCGCGCTTCCGAAAACCAGTCCCGACATTTTTTTCTCGGATGCCACATTCACGCGTTTGCTGGTGAACGGCGTCAGAACCTTCTCGGAAACGCCGGAACCGCGCAGGCTGGCCCGGACCGTGTCGATCTTCAGCTTGTCCAGCGCCACCTGCAATCTCTCGCCCGCGATATCGGAAGCCTGCCGTGTTTTGTCGATGTAGATATAGACGTGCCGTTCGCCGGCCGCATCCACAGTTTCCTCCACCGATGCGGCAACTTCCTTTTTTTCCACGGCAACCCGCAAATCCGCAGTGGCAACGGGCTGGAATCCGGCGCTTTTCAAAGTGGAAAGCACAGCCGGCACTTTCTCCTCGCTCAAGACGCCAACCGTAACGGCTTCTCCCTTGGCCTGCTCCTCGCGCGACGACATGAATTTTCCGATCAGCGAGAACAGCAGTGGTATGGCTACCAGCGGCACCACCACCATGCTGATCAGGGTGCGCCTGTCGCGAAAAATCTCAAGCAGCTCCTTGTGATAAACGGCCGCGGCGATCTTCAGATTCATTGCCTCGCTCCTTGAGCCAACTCGCCCATGTCCAGCAGGTCCAGAAAAATCTCCCGTAGCCGGTGCTTCCCGGTCAGCTCGCGCAGTTCATCCATCGTTCCCAAAGCTTTCAATTTTCCTTGGTGAACAACGCCAATCCGGTCGCACAGATACTCGGCCTCTTCCATCACGTGCGTCGAAAACAGAATGCACTTACCGGAATCCTTCGCGCGCAACATGAAATTTTCGATTAGCCGCGCCGTGGGAACATCCAAGCCCGAACTGGGTTCGTCCAGGATGAGAATGGGCGGATCGTGCAAAACCGTTCGCGCGATCGCCACTTTCTGTTTCATGCCCGTGGAAAGCTTGTCGATCTTAGTGTCTGCGAACTCGCCGAATTCGAATGTCTTCACCATCTCGTCAATGCGATGCCGCAGGCTCGAGCCATCCAGACCGTTCAGCTTCCCAAAAAAAGCGAGTACTTCGCGCGGAGTGAGCCTGGCGTAAGAACCCATGTCGCCCGAGAGAAATCCGATCCGTCGGCGCACCTCTTCCGACGAGCGGACGATATCGGCGCCGCCAACTTCCGCTGTCCCCGACGTCGGTTTCAGAATGGTAGCGAGCAGCCGCAGGCAGGTGGTCTTGCCCGCCCCGTTTGGACCCAGCAAACCAAAGATCTCGCGGGGCTTCACTTCGAAGCTCACGTGATCCAACGCGTGGACCGTGCCGCGCTTCTTATCCTCAAAGGACTTCGCTAAATTTTCGACGCGAATCATACGGATGATTCAGGCTAGCATTAACCGGGCTTAGCCCCACCAGTATTTCCTAAGCTCGCGTGGCAATACTACTCTGGGTCGCGAGTGGCCGACTGTTTTCCAAGTGATCGCAGGACGATTAGAACTTCGAGGCGAGCGATGGCGAGCCAGCGTCTACTTTATCCGATACCGAAACAACCGCAGCCCTGCGAGGTCAGGATTCAACCGCCGCTCGCTGCGCCGTCTGGTTCCAGTGATCTGCCGGTGTTGCGGCCGCAGCTTCCATGCGCTGCTCGAATCCTGCCTTATCTCGAAGCCATTGATGCACGGCGCTGGTATTCGAACACCGGCCCGCTGGTGACGCAATTGGAGGAGCAACTGAGCCGCCAGCTCGGATTCGAAGATCGCGGCGTCGTAACTACCGCGAACGCCACCATCGGGATTACAGTGGCCCTTATGGCGCGAAGGCTGCCGGAGGGCTCCCTCTGCCTGATGCCGTCATGGACTTTCGTCGCCACGCCGCATGCAGCTCGCGCCGCGGGCTTGACGCCGTATTTTCACGATGTGGATCGCCGGACATGGGCTTTGAATCCAGACGAAGTAGTGGAAACGTTGAAGCGCATGTCACGGCCGGTTGGCGCGGTCATCGTTGTATCACCCTTCGGCGCGCCCGTTCCCATCGATGCCTGGCAGGAGTTCGAGGACCGTACGGGAATCCTGGTTGTCGTCGATGCGGCAGCCGGATTCGATATCGCGCGGCCCAGCCGTATTCCCCAGGTCGTGAGCTTGCACGCCACCAAGATTTTGGGCGCGGGCGAAGGCGGATTCATTGCCAGTACCGATACCCGGCTGATCGAGCGGGCCCGCGCAACCTGCAATTTCGGATTTCAAGGCTCGCGCACGGCCGCGTTTCCCGCGTTAAACGCGAAGATGAGTGAATACCACGCGGCAGTGGGCCTGGCGAGTTTGGCCGACTGGCCCGAAATCCGCCAGCGGCATGCCCGCATCGCCGCCTGGTATCGCCAGGCGATTCCACGTTTGGATCGAGTATCGCTCGAACCCGGCTATGGAAACGGTTGGGTTTCGGGCACAACCAGCGTCTTGCTTCCGCCGCGTGCACGAGACCGGATCGTGGCACACCTCCGCCAGGCCGGCATTGAGACCAAAGAGTGGTGGGGACCCGGATGTCACGCGCAGCCCGCCTTTATGGACTGCCCACGAGGCATTCTGCCGGTGACGGAAGAGTTGGGAGCGCGCGTCCTCGGCCTGCCGCACTTTCCCGACATGCAGCAGAAGGACGTGGATCGAGTGGCGGACGCATTATCCGAAGCTTTGCCGCAAGCTCTCACCATACGCACGCGAGAACGCCGCCGAAGGGCTTGATTAGTTTTTGGTTGCGCACCAGGTGCGCCACATCTTCCGGTACGCCTCTTCGAGATCGCGCACAAATCCGGCTTCATCCATGAAGGGCGATGAAGCTAAGGACTGCCGTATTTCTTGCCGGAGCGTGGGCCTCTTCGGCACGATCGCCGCCAGATTCAGCGCAATCTTGAGGTATTGCTCCGGCGTCTGCGCCACCAGACCCGGCAGCCCGATGGTTGTCAACACACTGGCGCCGATGCTTTGCACGGGCAAACGGCCGGAAAGCGTCACTATGGGCACCCCCATCCAGAGCGTGTCAAACGTGGTCGTGCCGCCGTTGTACGGAAATGGATCCAGCGCAATATCAATCTCCCTAAATTCCTTTAGGTATTCCGTTGTGTTGGAAGCGCCCGCGAACTGCAGCCGCCCTTTTGGGATTCCGTCTTCGGCGAACCACTCCTCAAGATGAAATTGTCCCCCAGCCGATTCCATCCCGTGCCATTTCAGAAGCAGTCGGCTGCCCGGCAGAAGATGCAGAATCGCCGACCATAGCTTCACCACGTCCCGGCCGATTTTGTTGGGGTTGTTGACGGACCCAAACGTGATATCGCCGCGCTCGATACATGGCGGCGGAGCCACCGGAACCGAATCGGTGGGACGGTAACAACAAACACTTCGCGGAAGCCGGTACACCGATTCCGTGAACAGGTGTTCGGTTCCCGGGCAGGGCATCCCCGCGTCGCCAAGAAAATAGTCGATGGCCGGCATACCGGTGGTGCTCAAAACGCCCATCCAGGCTACTTGGACTGGAGCCGGCTTGAGCGCAAAGGCCAAATACGAGGGACCTGTGGTATGTCCCGCCAAGTCGATCAAAATATCGATGCTGTCCGCCCGCACGCGTTCTGCAAGCTCCGTGTGGGGACCCTCGGCAGGAACGAATACGTCCACTCGTCCCTTGATATAGTCGGTCACAAAATCCGTTGCACTGTTTACCGAGTAGGCGAAAATGTCGAATTGACGCCGGTCGTGCCGTTCCGCCACGGGAATGAAAAGTTTCGCGATCGGGTGAGCGCGCATGTCATTCGAAACGTACCCGATTTTCAGCCGGCGCTCCGGATCGGCGGTATTGGCGTGCGGCCGGATTCCGCCTGCCAATGGCGCGGCGTACCAGGAGTTCCACCGGCAAGCCTCCGCGTAAAGGGTCTCCGGCGTCGTGTCCGGAAGATAGTTCATTTCGAACAACAGATTGCTGTGGAACTGCGCATGGGGCATGCTCTCCACCGCGTGGCGGGTGCTTTGGGCCGACCCGATCCAGTCCCCGATCGCCAAACAACACTTCCGCCGCACCACATGAGCCAGGAAGTAAGTGGGCTTAGCGGCTATGGCGCGCTCCGCGGCGGCAATTCCTTCCAGCCATTTTTCTTCCAGGCAATACATCCGCGCAAAGAGCGCCTCAACGGCGGCTTCTCGTGAGGAATCCAGTTGCAGCGCCTGCGCAAGATGCTTGCGAGCGCTGGCGAAATCTTCCAGGTGCTCGTAGGCGGTTCCGAGGCTAAATTGACCCCGCGCCCAATCCTGCCTGGCACTTGCCAACTCGAGCAACAACTGAACCGTGGTCTGAGCGTCTTGCAGCGGAGTTTTGAGACGAGATTTTCCTAACGCCTTGCTAAAACAGTCCACGGCTTCCGCAAACCGCCGGGAGTCGGACATCAGACAACCTAATTCCGCCCAGGCGTGGGGATTGCGGGGATCGGCCTGAGTTGCGCGCCGGTAGGTTTCTTCCGCGCTTGTCCAATCGCCGGAATCGCGGAAACGGCTGCCTTCATCCACCAGTTTGTGGGCAACGGTTTGGGTTGAAGTACTCACTGAAGAGAGAGTCGCCGCCGCGACAGAAAATCTCGAAGAAAATGACGGAGGGGCCCGATCACCGCGCGCCCAGTAGCCCCGCGCGTGAGCAAGGGGACAAAAATGAGCGAAGGCGTGTACTGGTTACGCCTTCGCTCTGAATCAGGAGTCTCGATAATGCTGAAAACTAACTCTTCAGCAACGAAAGAACGATCTGCGGCGCCGAATTGGCCTGCGCAAGCGCCGCAACACCAGCTTGCATCAGGATCTGCGCTTTGGTCAGGTTAGCTGCCGCTGTCGCCAAATCGGCATCGCGGATGGTGGATTCGGCGGTCGCCAGGTTGGTTAATTGCGACTGCGCCAGGTTGACGGCATAGTTGAACTGGTTTTCACCTTTGCCAACCGCGGCCTGTGCGGAGCCGAGAGTCGAAACAGAATTGGCGAGGGCCGAAACAGCGGACTCGGCGCCAGATTGCGTGCTGATATCGGATGTTGCTCCGACACCCACTGCGGCGGACGTCTGAATGGTGTTCTGGAGCGCGGGCGCAAAGCCATCCGTGTTGGTGCCGGCGCTTCCGGCGGGCGTGGAGAAAGTCTGTGACCCAATGTTCACTGTAAACGCCTGCGGAGAGCTGGAGGAGAACAGAATGGTTGGCGCCGCCCCCGTTCCGCCTACCGAAGCGATAATACCTTGCAATGCGGCGTTGTCGGTTGATTGGAGCGCGGCGTTAATCTCAGTCACCGCACCGGCAGCCGTGACGTTACCTGGCGTGGCCAAGTTTGCGCCATTCAGCGTCACGTGAGTGGTCTGGGGAGTACCGGTGGAGTCTACGATGGAGAAAGTCAGCGTCTGCACTTGGTTCACCGTTGCCGCAGTGCTGTACACCAAGCTGGCAAAGGCAAGTCCAGCCGATGAAGCCCCAGAAATCTGTTGTGTTCCCCCAGCGACCTGCGACGAACCGAACACCGTAACCGCCTGCCCGACATCGGTGGCGCTGGCTGACAATCCATTTCCCGCCGTGGCTTGGCCAACCAAGTTGCCCAAGAAGGCATTCGAGGTGGTGTCCGTTGCTGTCACTGAGAATGTAGTCAGCGGCGACTCGAATAATAGCTGTTGGTGTCCATCTGAGCCAGTGTGAATCACGGCTTGGATGTTGGCGGCGCCGAACGCTTGCGCCTGAGCGCTGCCCGCTTGCGCGGCGGCCGTGATGCCAGCGTTGATGGCCGTCACCAAGGAAGTTGGATCTGAAACGTTGGCTAAGTTGACGTTGACCGTAATGGGCCCGCCGGCGCCGTTTGCAAAACCAGGACCAGTAATGGTGAATGCGGTAGTTGTCTGACCTCCATTCGCGGCGATGATGTTTGACACGCTGGTCGCGCTGGAGTCGCTCAGATCGTATTCGCCCGTGTCCGGGCTACCGGGTGCTACCTGGTACCCGGCCGTGAAGCCCTGCAGACCCAGACTGCGCGTATCCACTGTGGACGTGCTCAGGTCAACCGAAACGGTGCCGTTGTTGATCACGTCCTGCGCCGTGGTGCCCTGGCCGCCACCAATAAAGACCGACAGATTCTTTGCGTACGTGCCGCCCGTGTTCAGACCGATCGATTGCGCTTGCCGGTTAATTTCACCCAGCACGCTCTGATATTCCTGGTTTAGAACGCTTCGGCCAGCGGTGCCGCCGGCGAACGTGCCGGAAGCCGATTCGGTAGCTAGTGTGCGAGCCCGATCCAGGAGTTGCGAAATGTTGCTGATGCCGCCATCCATAATCTGTAGCTGGCTCTGGCCGTCATTTGCGTTCTGAATACCTTGGGTCAACACGGCTTCATCCGATCGATAGCCATTTGCGATGGCCAGTCCGGCCGCATCGTCGCCACTCTGCACAATGCGCAGACCCGAGGTGACTTGGTTAATGGTTTTGCTCTGGAAATTGCTGTTGATGCGCAGATAGTTCTGTGCCTGCAAGGAAGCAACGTTAGTATTGATACTAAAAGCCACGGTAGTTTCTCCTTAGATTGAGAACTCGATTCCACGACCTTCGCGGACTCGGATCGCCTTTTTGGGGCGCCCTCGAAAACGCGCTGACCCGCGCTCGTGTGGGCCAACGCGCCACGCCCGGCTTAGCCGCGGCTGGCTTAGGCTTCCCGGTTCGTCCACCGGATGCCGTTCTCAGTTCTCACTGGGCTTATAGGGAGCGGAAAACAATTCTTGAGCTCAATCTTTATTTTTTCTCGCAACCTCTAGTTTTTCTCTCGACTTCGAAGTTTTTCTAAGGTGCGTTGGAAATCCGTAATCGGCACACCTCGCGCTGCTGCTTCATTCTGTTCCTGGGTGACTTTCAACTCCTTGCGTAGAATCACCGTCTCGCGTGGCGCGCGAATTCCAATCTTTACGCCCTGCGCGCTCACCCCCAGTACTTCGATTTCGATATCGTCACCAATAAAGAACGTCTCCCCCGCCCGCCGCCGCAGTACTAGCATGGTTGCTCCCTGGCCTCGCCCGCATTGGCGGGTTGCGGGTTCACCGGATGCTGATGCGAGTACACCCGGTCCTGCCGAATCGCCTGCAATGCCCGGCGCGTCTTCAGATTCACAACCAAGGGCGCCATTAAATTGGCGGTCGCCGAGAATTCGTCCCGTAGCGACAGGAGAGCCAGTACCGCCACGTCCGCGCCGAGCTCTGGCTGGCGGTCCGGATCGAGCTCGAGCGCAGCCAGATCCTCGCGCGTCACCGCCAGGCAGTAGTCCCGGTCTACCACTAGAATGGGAAACGCCAGAAAACAAAGCGCGGGCTGCATCAAACTCTGAAGAAAAATCAACGGCGAATGTTCCGGAAGTTCAATAGGAACAAAGCGCCTCTCCATCCTGAATGCCGGCAGGCCGGAGGGAAAATCGAAAACGGAGTCTTCTTCGTAAGACATCGTTCCGAAATATCTGGTCTCCACCTGTGCCATGCCACCAGATCGTAAGCACGCGGGATGCCGCATCCGTTCGACCTTATTTAGGTATTCGCCGTGCATAGTGCAATCGCGGGGTGGGAATGTTTTTAGCAAATATTCGGCCAGGGGTCGAATTAAGGCTCCTCGAAGAACGCCACACCGCCGCCGTTTTCGCTCGTATGGACGAGGATCGCGATTATCTGCGCGAATGGCTCGCTTTTGTCGACTCCACCGTCACCGAAGACGATTGGCGGAAGTTCATTCGCGCTTCGCTCGACCAGTTCGCCGCCAATGAAGGATTCGCCGCGGGAATCTGGGTTGCGGACGCGTTCGCAGGCGTGGTCGGCACCCGCAAAATCGACTGGTTGAACGGCAACGCAGCGCTCGGTTACTGGATTGGCCGGGCTTTTCAAGGCAAAGGCATCATGACCGGCGCATGCCGCGCGGTACTGGATTATCTCTTCGGCGATCTTTTCCTGAACCGGGTGGAAATCCAGTGCGCTACCGGCAATGCCAAAAGCATCGGAATTCCGCGCCGTTTAGGTTTTACACTCGAAGGCACTCGCCGCGAGGCCGAACTGGTAAACGGCAAGTTCTACGATCTACTGCTGTTCTCATTGCTTCGCAGCGAATGGAAGACAACGCCGCGAAGCGGCCACCACTCTTCTGAATTCTGAATTCTTGACTCCGGATTCGTCTTATTGCGTCTCGCCCTTCTTCTCCGGTTCGTCCTCGGATCGTTCCACCACCAGAGTGAAATTCGAAACAAGCGCCGCAATGGCCCCCAGCCCCGCAAGCAGCGGCGCCGCCAGCACCCCCACCGCAGCGATACTCAGCGGGATCTCGAGATAAGTGTGGCCTTTTTCGTCCTTTAAAATAATCCGCCGGACGTTGCCCTCATGCAAGATGGTCTTCACCTTGTCGACAAGATCCTGGCTCTTGATCTTAAACTCTTCGTAAAAGGTTGCCATAAGGGACAGCTTACCAATCCGTGCTACCTTCGTCTGAAATAGGGAACTGAAACCATATTCTTGGGGGGAACATGAACGATTTTCGATACGCCCTTCGCACTTTAGGCCGTTCCTCTGGCCTGGCTGCCGTCGCCATAACTTCCCTGGCATTAGGGATCGGCGCAGCCACCGCGATCTTTTCCTTCACCAACGCCGTGATCCTTCGGTCCTTGCCCGTCCAAAAACCAGGCGAATTGGTGTTGCTTCGCTACGCCTCAAAAAAAGGGAACATCTTCGAAGCCATGGGCTACCAGGAGTATCTGGCGCTGCGTGATGCGCCGGAGGTTCTCACGGGGCTGGCGGCCGAATATCCCACCAAGATGAATCTGGCTAGTGAAGAGGCCACCGAGCGCGTTCCCGGCGAGCTCGTCTCCGGAAACTACTTCCCCCTCCTCGGCGTACATTCC
>Ga0206833_1076_pt1 | contig 24611 bp, 14 predicted proteins | sample Alteio_BWOrgCont_32_FD_152891 | JGI IMG/M metagenome (GOLD analysis project Ga0206833, IMG submission 152891) | Enriched cells from forest soil in Barre Woods Harvard Forest LTER site, Petersham, Massachusetts, United States -... | ecosystem: Environmental > Terrestrial > Soil > Temperate forest >... | reverse complement strand
CGGATAAGCTATTCCATGTATATGGGGGGACATCAATGCCAAATTTGTGTATGCAGTTGATATTTTATAATCATGATGTGATGATTTTGGTCTTGCAAACTGTTCACTTATAAAAATTAGAAAATCCATATAAAAATCAACATCATTGGCGCCAGCTTGTAGAGCAAATTCTTTTTGCTTATCAAATGCTTTTTTTGTGTCGGGATTTATTTCAATTGCAACTGGTGAAAATACCATTTCAGCCAAAAATAATTCTTGTGTATTCCGCCACCTGCTAACAGTAAATAGCTGCCCGTTAAAATCAATTGCATCTGGATTTTGATATAATTCTGACGTTTCAGCAAGTGCTGTAATACGTTGATGACCTACCAGTGATGATTCAACCGAACCGTAAAACATTGGCTGATGGGGTTCATTTGCTCTACCGAATTCTGTTAAGTAATTTTTAATTACATCTTTGTCCTTGATGTAGGAAAGCTCTTGATGTACGTCAGTAAAATAATTTTCACCATTATTTTTTCTTACCCGGTCAATAGCAGTATTAGCAGGTAATTTGGCAATTGGTATAGGTATTTTTTTAATAGATTCTTTTAAAAGTTTTACTATGTCATCATAGCTAACTTTATCAAGATTATTTGAATAATCTTTTAACTTAACAAAAGCATTGTGTTTTTCATTCATAAAAAACAAGGTTATAAAACTATATCAAATTTTAATTTATCATCCAAGTTGCTGTTTAAAAAAATTCAAAATATTTACTTTGAATATCTCTTCTCTTTTTTCAATATCCTCTTTCACCCAATCATTTTTTGGATAATTACTCAAATCCAAAACACATGCAATTTTAGATTGCCTGTATTTATTTTTCTTTTGTCCGAAATATCCGTTACCAGCTTGTATGTTTAACTTTTTTTCAAAAACTATTTTATTGCCGAATTTATCAAGATAATCTTTGGCATCCTCAATGCTCCAGCCATTGTAGTTCGTATCTTGCCATTTTCTTGGAAAAATATGTTCAACCTCAAATGAATTCGGAATTAATGATACTTGATTGGTATTAAGGTAAGCATCTAATAAAAGAAGTGCTCTTGAAATTTTTGTAGAACCATATTCATCTATTTTCTTACTGATTGATTCTTCATTCAAAGTAATATCAACTTCCAATGTATTCGTTAACTGGATAGAAATACAAGCACCATAAATATCATCTTTAATTGCATTTACAGTAGGTGCTTCAATAAACTTTGCAAAAAGGAATGCGATTATTTTTTTCAAGAATTCACAAAAAATTTCATTAAAACCCTCTATACCTTTATTTTTTAAAAAGAAAACACTTGTCGCATATCTCCAAAATTCATTTGGATAACAGCTGAGACATTGTAAGTATTTTCTTGCTTCAATAGAAATAGCATAAATATACCCGTCTTCGTCTTCGATTTCAATCCCAGCATTTGCACTCAACCAAAAGTTTGCAAGTGATATTATTTCAACCATTAAATCATTTTGCTTTAAACGCTCAAATTTATTATCGGTACCGGCATAAAATTTTCTTAGCCCAACTTCTTTTGTCTTGTCGTTTTTTCTTGCTCTCAGTACGTGGGTATAATATCTGAATATATCGTCGATAGATGCATTTGCTTTTTTACAAGTTTGTGTGAGTTCTTTCCATGTGTTTGTAAAATCTTTACGTATTTTTTCTGTAGTCAGGTTTCTATATATCTGGGCTTTAAAAATATCCGAATCGGCTAATGGCAAACCTCTATCATTAAGAGTAGAAAATATTGTGAGTGCAGTTTCCGGAGTATCACATTCAATAGGAAGTACAATACACTTTTGAAGTATATTAACACATAGTTGTTTCCACTGCAAGGGATTCTTAGCAGCGTATTCATCACAACTTTTTTTGAAAAATCCAAAGTTTTTGGAGTAATTATCACTTGCAGTCGCATCACAAATTCCGGTCACCAAAATATTGTGGAATACTTCATTATCTTCTTCTGTTGCTACCTCAGATTTTATATGAATTGTTGATTTGTCAGCTACTTTTTGTGATATTGAATCTACATCCCAGATGCAAGGTGCCACCTGATTTTTTAATCCTTTAACATCATCATCCTCCACCATATCTTCTAATTTTCGATAGAAAGAACGGAGCAAGAGAAAAAATGAGGTGATGCGCTGTTGCCCATCAATAATTTGCAAATTCTTTTTTTTGTCATCATTATAAGAAACTATTGTTCCCAGAAAATAATCAGAACCTGTCTTCGCATCAGTTACTGTAAAGTTTTCAATGTCGTTCCAAAGTGTTTCGCACTTTTCTATATCCCACTTATATGGTCGTTGAAAGTCAGGTATAATAAATTGCCTTCCTTGCATTTCACATAATAATTTGCTTATTGTTTTTTTGCTCACGTTTAATTCTGCCATATGATTATTTTTGTTTTATGTGTATCTATTTTATTGGTTAAGTTTTGTTACCTTTTTGCGCTTCCCATAAAAAATAAACAGGATTAACTGATGCTTTTCGTTTATCTGATATTACATCCGACCATGTAGTTATAGTTTTAATAATTCCCCCGGTTCCTAATAAAGGTGTTAACAGTTTTGAAAAATCAATACCAGAAGAATAAAAAGATAATGAACCGGTCAATAAAATCAATGGAGCAGCGACACCATGGAAATTCCATTTACGTTTGGCATTATTCATTTCAATGTTAAGTTTACGCATCATTGAATTCATCTCACTATCTATTTTGTATTTTAATTCAACTGGATTGTCAGTGCTTTTCATTGTTCTTGTAACCAATTCGAATAAAAATGCTCTAAATTCTTTAAATGCTTCAGGAATCTGGTTTCTCACATAAAATAATCTTTCTGGAGGTATATCAGTAATATATGGAACTAAACAATCGTAGATTGTTGTATCGGCAATTTTATTTTTCTCGTTAGTGGTTAAGGCATAATTTTTTGCAACTGCAATATCTGCTTCCCTATAAAATAATACCGGTGAATTTAATCGTTGTGCGTTGGCGATTGTTTCCAAAACAATTGAAATATCCTTCCTATATTCATTCTTCAATGCATCAAGTAAATCTGTTTTTTTAAAACCTACCAACTCCTCTTTAGTTAGCCTCTCGTATTTAGAGGTGAAGTCGTACAGAACTCCATTTGAAAGTTTATCTGAATTAAAAACATGGGGTGGAATATACATTGCCATAGTTCTTATTTTGCCCCATAGCCCTTCATAAATAACTTCAAGCTGTGTTAAATCGTCATTTGGATTTTCATTTATGGAAGAAGGTTTCTTCATCATCATGGATATTTTTTCAAAGGCATTCAGAACCTCCGGAGTGTTTGCCAGTGATTCACTTTCATTTTCAAACAAACCAGTTTTGTTTGGAATGATTTTATCTCCCGCGAATAAAAGATAGCCACCTTCAATACTTTCTCTACATCTTTTTAAAAAAGATAAAAGACTCTGTAACCGAAATTTTTTCTCTTCAAGGTTACCGGTTTCATAGTCGATTAGCTGCAATACAGGGTCACTTACAATTAGTTCATCATAATACCATACAACGCTAAATATCACTCCGTAAACCCATTTACTATGAGGCAAATGACACCTAAATAGGTTTGGTGTTGAATTCATATATTCAAACAGCAGTACATCTCGCTGGTCAGATAAGTCCTTATACTTTTTACAAAACAAATAATATGCTTCATCTGTAAAAACATTCACATTTCCAGACGAATCAAAGATTTCGAATTCCTCAACCAAATCAAATATATAAGTTGCCTTAGACAATATTTTTTTATTGATGATAAAATTTGTAATACAAATTCAGTTTCTACCGAATTGCCCAACTATTTTTTTGCAACTCATTCTTGCAAGATAATATTCGTATTGCTTTTGGTCAATATAATTTAAGGGCGTACCGAAATGGAAACATTTAAAAAACGTTAAAACACCGGTACGGCCCTACTAAAAGACCTCTTTTACTATATTTTTAGGGTAGCAAAACATAAAACCCTAAAAATGTAATCATGAAGGCACTTTATACGAGAGTTAGCAGCTTAGAGCAACGTAGTGATAGACAGCTTTGCTCATCGAAAGATTATGATATATTAGTTGAGGATAAATGTAGTGGCGCGATTCCCTTCTTTGAGCGCCCGGGTGGTACAGAAATTTCTAAATTAATAAAAAATGGCATTTTAAAATCTTTATCAATCTACTCGATTGACCGGGCTGGAAGAGACCTGCGCGACATCATCAATACTATTTACTTTTTTAATGAGAAAAAAATTCCAATCCATTTTATATCGCAGGGAATAACAACACTTGATGATACCGGCAAAGAAAACCCTATATCTAAAATGGTCATCTCAATGCTTGGAATCGTTGCAGAAATGGAGCGTGTGCAAATAAAAGAACGACAACGTGAAGGTATTCGTCTCGCAAAATTAAAAGGTGTTTACAAAGGCAGAACATCAGGAAGCTCTGAAGATGTATTTTCATTTCTTTCCAAGCCAAAAAATAAAAAAGTATTAGAATATCTGAAAAAAGGATACAAGGCAACTGAAGTCGCTAAACTGGCAAAGGTTCATTACAACACTGTTGTCAAGGTGAAAGCACTTGGATTGAAACCCGCCGCTTAGGTAAAAGAAAATAAAATAATTTAACGGTTAAACATTGATTGGTATCAATTCTTTTAAGTCAAAAAATATATTATTATAAGATAGTTTTTAGGTGTAGCAATATCTGGATTTTAATTTTTAAAAAGCATACAAAGAATATTAACTGATTACTATCTGCGACAAAGAATAGTCGATTTGGCATCACTTAAATTTATTATACAATGGATGATAAAAAAATTTTTAGACTTATGGATGAACTGGATATCCCTATCCTTGAAAGCCTCTGTCATATATATAATAAGGAATCAGTACGGTTAGGTCTCTATTATGGTCTAAATTGTCTTATTGTTTCTAAAATCCTTCGTTCTACGGTGCGTGAAGCTGCTTGCAATGTAGCTGCCGGCTTCATTAATGAAAATGAAGATTTAGACAGTATAATATTTACCGGATTTAAAAATCAATGTAAGCAATACGTATTAGAGAAACGAAATAAAAAATCAAAACGTACTCGGTCTTGTTGATTCAAATTGATATTTATAATTGAGTAAAATTTTTAAAATTATAATATCATGGCACATCACTTAATAAAAAAAACAAGAACTATTTGCGGTAATCATGTTGATAGCAAGAAGGTAGATTTCATTGATGAAATTGCAATTAATAATGTTCATTGCTTCATATATGTTGGATGCTGCCAACATTCAGGTTTAAACCCCCACTATCATATTTTATCATTAACAGGTGAGTTAATCATCAGTATAAATAACATTGAATCTGAAAATATTTTACACGAAGAAAACTGGAGTGATTTGGAAGAATCAAAAAGTTTTTTAAAATTATACCTAACCCGGGCAAATAAAAATATGGATATCTTTTCCAACGGGTCTTTCCTTCAAATGATGTGGAACGTAAATAATCCAGAGATGTTGTTACCTGTAAACCATGGAAATAGGCAACCAGTACCTGTTATACAATCTGATTTAGTCGCTACCATATACACTAAGGTGAGTCATAATAAAGAGCGCGGTTACATATTTATACTTCACAATGAAGACCTGCCCCTTTTTGGTAAGCAATATAAAGTTGGAAATTTTTTTGAAGGATATCCCATAACAAACATTGCGATATCATAATAATTATCTAAGTTTCCTACCAGTCTTATGATTTGGCATTATACCGAGAGCAATCATTGCCACCACCTCACTTGAGGGTGAAGACAGATTGAATTCTTTTAGGGTCGGCGGGTGTTTCAACAAATTCCACTTTTCATATGGTGGTGGAGAATAATGGTCGTTTATAAAATATTCCGGAGGGCAAAGAAAGTAATAATCATTGTTTAAGGTACTTCCCCAAGTGACATCTAATAAATACCATTTGCAATCAATTCTAACAACATTCCAAGCATGTTCTAATACTGGTCCGCTATAGCCTTCAATCACCTTCGAGGAGATTTTTGCGTCATCACATAACGTTTTAAAAAGGTTTGAATATCCGGAACAAACTGCAATTCTCTTCTTTAATACATCATTTACCAACCAAGTATATTCATTTTCATTCTGACTGTAGTATCCTTTATAATCGTAATTTATATTGACAGCAATCCAATAATATATAGCTCGAACTTTTTCTACTTCTGTTTTAAATGGTCTGGTTAATTTATCCGCAAGAATTTGTGGTGGATAAAATCCAACTGTTTTTGCATAACTATCTACACTGGAAAAATCAATTTTATAATCAAAGTGACCAATACTATCATCGGGAAACTGTTCCTCACGTTGTTCCGTTTGAAGGTGGGATATAAAAATTTGTAACCGCCCGTCATCATCAGGTTTTGTAGTTCTCTCTGCATAATAATAGTCTAACGCTGGGATTGAATCATCAAAACCTATTGGAATCGTATCATGGTTAATTAATGTATAGGCATATGCGCTACTAAGCCTGTAATAATAAACCCTGTCATTCTGTTTGAATACATCTCCATCATTTTTCAAGCTGTCTCGAATTTTATTATATCGCTCTTTTGAGACCTTTGTACTTGTTGCGTTTATGATATTTGATTTCGAAATTCCATATTTAATAATGCTATCTTGAATAGAATCAATCAGTGTTGGCACAATAAAATTTTGCCCAAATAATACTTGTGTGAATACTATTAATGGTAGAAATACAACTGCTTTCTTATACATAAATATTTATGGGTTATAATGTTGCTATCTTACTGAAGGAATAATAATTTTATACCTTTTAATTATTTTTTTTACTTCCGGGTTATCGCTGGTGACGTATTGATTTTTAGATAATAAAGAATCCAATACTGTAGAAGGAATTTGATAATATCCATTCATGTAGAAAGAAACCAAGATGTTATCATTGTTATATGGAGTAACCTGAACATTAATAGCAGACATTTTTGCATAGCTGGTTGTTAGGTGCCAGCGTTGAGCACATGAATCAAAGTATGCATCTTTAATATCTGCTTGGCTAAAAGATTTAATAGATAAACAACATAATGTCACAAAATATATAATTAATGCATTTAGATATTTTCTTGTTAGCATAAATCTTATTTGTTCATTTGTTTGTTTGAACCGTAATAGTTTTTTTGTTCCATCTTAATACTTGTATTAAAAAACCAAGCATTGAGAAAAAAAACCATAAATTAAAAAATATATCGTGTAAAAGTTTTTTACCTACTGCATCATCCGTATTTATTTGGTAAGCTTGATAGACTGATATTATAATTGATAAAAGGAGTGAGTATAATATTGGTTTCGCTAAAAACTCCAATAAAAGTCGGGCAACGACTTTTAAAATATATTCGATTGATTTTTCTATTTTTTCTTCAGTGTTGTTAATCATAAAGATTTTTATTTTTTAAATTATTACTACTGTTTTCTCATTACGCTACAGGCTAATATAATATCTTTTCTAAAATATATCAAATTTGATATTATTTATTCGAAATTGAAGTGCTCTTTTTGTTGTCGTGTATTACCGGGACGACAAATATTTAAAACGCTTTGGCGCGAACCTAAGAAAGGTCCGTAAAGCAAGAGGCATATCTCAAGAAGAATTGGGGAATGATTTGGACTTTTCGCAGGCACATATAGCAAGAATTGAAGCCGGCTCTATAAACACATCCATCTCTCATATTGTGGCAATAGCCAAAATTTTAAAAGTGCATCCGAGTGAATTATTTATTTTTTAGTTCAGCTTTAAGGTAGCCTTTTTTTGAATATGTATGCATGAACTTATATTATCTTCCTTATAAATTATTAAAAGGCTAAATGCCAGGCGTACGCCTATCAGAATAGCCTTAATCATAGGTAGTGTTTTGAGAATGGCTATGTTCTTGCAACTTGCCTGAACAATTAGCGCAATAGCCGCTTATTATAAAATTAGTGCCCGTTTTTATAAACCCCTTAGGCAATTTAATATCGATATGGGTATGTTGCAATACATTGATTGTATCACAATAGATACAGCGGAAATAAACCAACTCTTTTTTTTCTATTGTGGATGGAATGGATAAATGCACCTGTTCATTAAAATGAAAAAATACTTTGTTGTCTGTATCCACCAATTTTTTTAAAATTGCTTTTTCACATAATATATTCAACGCCCTGTATATTGTTGTACGGCTTTGCTTCATTTGTTTCGATATATCCTGTAAACTGAGCCAACTGTTTGCTTGCACGAGAAGAAAGATTAGAGATATGCGTGCCGAAGTTTTACTCATGTCATTCGATTGAAGCAGCTTGACAATGTCGTTTTTTGAAACCTCCATTTTTACTATGAGATTTGTTTATACTAAAAAGGGATTTTAATTCTTAAAGCAATATTTCTTCCCAATGCATTTACATAATAACGGAACTCATCTAAATAATCTGTGTATGCAACATTGGTCAGATTTGTTACAGAGAGACTTATATCTAAATAGTGATGCCCTATTGGAACTGAACAACCAACTTGTGTACCCCATAACATATATCCCTGCGGAGAATTAACTAATACATTGTAAACCTTTGCATCGGCTGTACCTGACGACAGGAATAGCGGCAACTTTGTTTGCTTACTTACAACTATATTATTGATACCTACATAAACATCTTTTAATTTACCCAATGTTTTCCATGTGTATTTAATTGTATTATCAAAACGGTCCGCAGGTACACCTATCAGCCATTGATGCAAATCGAGGTCCCACCCTCTTACAATACTGGTTTTAGATTCAAGAGAAAAATGATTTAAGAAAGAATATTTAAAACTAAAGTCTATTCCATGAAACAATGTATTCTTTGCTTGTGTGTATGTAAAGGCAGGAAAATAACCGCTCAATGTTTGTACACCGCTGCTATCCGGTTTCGCATAAATATAATTTTGAAAATAATTTGCGTACACGTCTAACTCAGACTGAAAATTATCGCTATTATAATTTGCTGCAAGATTTGTATTATATGCTCTTTCTAATTTAAGATTAGGGTCGCCATATTGCCAACTGGCAGCGCTTTGATGTATTCCATCTGCAAATAATTCAATAACCTGTGGAGGTCGCCATGCAGAACCGAAATTGAAAGTAGTGGAGAATTTATTATTGAACCGATAACTTGTTCCAAGGTTTACTGTTGGGTCTTCCCAATTGTAAGTTGGGCGTTCTTCAATAACCGTAGTACCATTATATAAGTATGCCTGCAACCATCTGTAATCGTACCGTACGCCCGCTTCAAATGTCCATTTATTTACTAATAACTTTTCAATAATAAAAGCACCGCCTCCATAGTCCTGAAAATTTGGTATTAATTGCTGATATGAAGTACCTTGTTCTATGTTGCCATGCGTTATAAAATCCAATCCTATGCTGCCTACAATTTTATGGGCTATTTGTGGATGTTCCCAAATAAGATTAACAGTAGTTGTATTCAATTCAAAATTCAGGTCGGGAATATCATTAGTGTTTGAAGTACTCGTATTATATGATGGGTCGAAATCATATTCCTTCCGGGTATCCTGTTGATATGCATATACTCCTTCAATCTTTCCCAAATTATGAGGAAGATTTAGAAAACCACTTGCTTTAATTAATTGATGATTTACTGTTTGATAAGGACGGCTTATATCATTGCTGAACTTAGCACTGGTATCTTGTTGTGGTGGCTGAGATGCTATTGCTAAAAAATCTGTTTCAGAACCAGTGACTGACCTAAGTGCAATACCAATTTTTGTATCAAACCTGCTATAGTACAATTCGCTACCAAAATTCTTTTTTGTATAATTCAATGTAGCTGAATAATCATCTTCTTTAAAAGCTGTATTGGCTAAATAATTGTCTGCTCCTTCAAAATAAGCAGCGCTGGCATTCCCTGCTTGCTTTAAGGTACCTTGTAATCGCCAACTTAATCCTTGTAATTTTTTATCAAATCCCCCTTCGACAATACCTGATGCAACCCCGGTGCGCCCGTTTGTCATTCCAACAACATTTATTTCGCCCCCGATGCCAGACTTTGTTGGCATTACTTTTGGGTCTAATAGTATTACGCCACCAATTGCGTCAGAGCCATATCTTATGCTGGCTGCTCCTTTTATAACAGTAATATTTGTCGCTACAAAAGGGTCTATTTCAGGAGCATGGTCGTTACCCCATGTTTGCCCTTCCTGTCGCACACCGTTATTCATTATTAAAATACGATTGCCATAAAGACCATGAATAACAGGCTTGGAAATGGAAGGACCGGTTTGAATACTATTTAAACCCGTAATGCCTTTTAATGATTCGCCCAATGATAACCCACGGGTCTCATCCAGTTCTTTTCCCGAAAGTGTTGTTTTAACAGCAGTAGTAATTTGGTCTTTATGAATTACTTCTCCTACTACAGTTACACCAGTTAATTCTTTAGTATTACTCTGAAGCGAAAAATTTATTACCGTATCATCCGGTGAAATATGTAATGTAGTATCGATAGTTTTATAACCTTCATATGTTATAATCATTCTAAGTTTACCCGGACAAATGCCTGCAATAATAAAATTGCCTATACTGTCTGTAACAATGCTTTTATGCATCTTTGGAATATTTACTGAAGCTCCTCGCGCAGTAGTATTAGTTGTATCAACTGACAGGCTGATGTTTCCCGTCAATGATAAGTTGCAAGTTGCCTGCTGAGCAATAACTGTTGTAAAAGAAAAAATTCCTACGAACATCGTAAGCAAAAAGCGATTATGCATGCACGTTATATTTAGATAAAGAATACCAACCGGACGAAATTATCCGGCTGGTAAATGAATTCACATTTATTTTCTGCAAAAAAGATAGGCAACACCCAAAGAAATATTCACAGCGTCCAGTGGCTGATTGTACTGCGTTATTTCCCTACCTGCATTGTTGTTTCTTACTGTATTATTAATAATAAAGTCAGGTTTCGAATAAAAATAATCAGCATTCAGGTTTATTGCGAGGCATTTTTTTATTGCATAACTCAAACCTGCACCTATATCAAAAGCGAAGGAAGTCTTAGATGCCGACTCCTGTACCAGTGGTGGGTCAAAAACTCCACCATCTTCTATACTAACAGTGATTTGAGGCGTAGTTGCATAGCTGATACCTGCCAGTGCTCTTGCTGTTACCGATAATTTTTTTGCAACAGCACTATTAAAATATATGCCGGGTAAAAAATTAAATTGTGTATAGTTAGTAGGAGTTGTTCTTGTTGTATCAACATCAAACGATTGTTGGTAACCTTGTGAAAGCGAATCAACATTCTTGAGGCTGTAAGTTCCATAACTCAGAAGCCCACCAATACCAAAATGCTTAGAGAAAAAATATGCTCCATTCAATGCGCCGAAGCCACCAGTATTCGCATAACCATTGGGGTCTGTAATGGTACCGTTTATACTGATTATTTCGGCAGATTTACCCCAATTACCAAGAGGTAAAGAAATTCCTCCGTCTATACTTATAAAACTTTGACCTTTTTGTTGTGCAAATGAATTTGCTGCAACGCATAAAGCAACTATTGAAAGAAATATTTTTATTGATTTCATAAAAATTAATTTTAGTAATAAATAGTTAATACAGTTATTATTGAATTTTTATCGCGTAAGTAATATCCAAATCTGATGAACCCGGAGGATAGGTACCATTCTTAGCGTTAGGCTGATGCCTTAATACTACTCTCAATATTCCTGTACTGGCAGTTCCGGTAACAAACTCATCCTGTAGCCCAATTTGCAGCGGTGGATTATTGTTATCATGGTCTGTTCTTGTTACTGTAAGATTTAAAGGCAGACCCGGGTTAGTTGGCGTAATCAGGATTTCATCATCGGAAACTCCACCTGCTGTTGTATCTGAAGCCGGAACACCAACGTTCCAATCAGCAATTGGAATATTCGTCGTTGTACTACTGATTATAAAATTTGAACTATCAATCGGGGATGGCTGAAAAAAGAAGAGGTGATAATTTTCTCTTGCCAATATTTCAGTACTTACCGTATCAATTGGATGTTGTGTTTCATCTAATATGATTACCTGCCCGGTATAAGTGCTATTGGCTTTGAGGTTCAACAAAGCAAGATTTGAATAAACTGAATCTCCTTGGTATGTACCGGTATAAGGACTTATTTGTGTTGATATTGCTAATGGTGCATCCAAAGGATTTGATGTATTTACCAATTGCAATTCAACTGTAGTTAAAAATTCATTTCCCGGAAGTGCCGGTGTTACTGTTTGTACATCTTTATTACAGCCAGTAAGGCTAATCATACCTAAGAGCACCGATGCAAAAAACATTGTGCGCTCATTTGAAATAATCTTTTTCATTATTCTTAATTTTTTATTTAGTAAATAGATAATTACCTGAATGATTCATACTCATCTCTTAAAATGCCACGTATTATATACATGCATCAAAACTGATTATTGAATCATTACTTAATTGTACCAATAGGAAATGACGAAAGAATAAACAAAAGTTTATGCTTCAATCAACTTGTGTATGCTACACAATTGATGGTGGTCCACGATGCTGAGAAGAAAGACAAAGCGAAGAAGAAATAAGACTCTTGTAATGTATAAGAAACAGATTACAATATTGAACTGCCGGAATACTTAATGTTACTTCGTCCGTTTGAGTCAACGGTACAAAGAAATCATCCATACAATCGCAGCATTGTCCTGAAAAAGATGGATGAGGAAATTTATCGTTAGAAGATGTTTCAGTAGATGCGCAGATGTGATAGTGTGTATGTATCCATAAGCGTACGCCTGCCTTTTCCAAAAAAAGGAATAACAGTAAGATAGCTATTATTTGCCTGCCATACCTACGCATATAATAAATGAAATATTGTTGCAAATATAATAATTGCAACTGTACTGCAAAAAAAGTGTTTGTTATTTTTCAGTTATCGATTTGCCAATACTGAAATGCTCTTCAATTTCTTTTTGAACTTTTTCTATAATCAATGTTTTGACCCGTTCAGTCAATTCTTTCTTTTTTTCATCTAATAATTCAAATCCAACAGATGATATCTGTTCTCTGAATTCTGCTAACCGTTTTTTTTGTTGGCTGTTTTAATAGTTCAACTTTACCCAAACTTATCTGTGATGCCTGCAACCCGGCTCATTCCTGTTCTTGTTTAACAACAAGAATGCAGTGATTGCAAACCATATTTTTTATGTTAAGCGTCATTTTTATTTTTTAAAAAACTAAGTTTCGGTAAAATATCTTAATCCATTCAAGATTATGAACTGTGCAATTTTCTGCTACAAAAAAATTTTGCGAATATCAAGTACTGCTGTTTTGGGTAAGCCTATGGCATATAGAAGAGAGCATTTTGATGGTCCCCCGGATACCCAAAATAGCCCCTACCCCCGGGTAATTAAAGGGTAGGCAGGAAGGACGGAAGTGCCGTATTCTTTATTTAATTAAAATAATATTCAATATCAAGGTCATCAAGTTTTACCATTGATTGTTGCTGGGACATTAAGTATTCAGAAATGAATTTATTTTCTTCAGTGTATTATTTTTTTCACTGGTCTATTGACACTTTTGATATTTTTTAGTATAATTATTATTAACGGGTGATACTGGTTAAGGGATATGGTATCACAACTGTTTGGCAACCTTGCTTTATGCATAAGCGCTCCGTTTGTTCTCTTCAAAATTTTTACTTTGAAGATGGTGTTTTTACATGTAATCTTCAATTACGTTAGTCACCGGTATAAGAACATGATTGAAATGGTCTATACATTCACCCCGATGCCATTGGTGAGGGGTTAGACGTCGGATTCAAATTGCAATAATGCAAATGAGGTTTCTCCGATACGTGTGCAAAATGGAATTAATATAAGTTAACGGGTTGTTGGGGGTTGCAGAGATGGTTGCCAACAATGTAGGTGTAGAATTTTTCTTAGAATTCGACGAACGGCGTTAATGAAATTTAATTTCAATAATAATAATGATTGGGGTCATTAATTATTATTCACCTTTCACTATAAGTGATAAACATAACCAGCAGGAATTTTTCTTTATTCTTGGCTGGATGGGGTTCACTATTCCTTTAAGAATAATTTTTGGGAGACAGGTTATATTTTACACTGAATATTCATTTTATGCACCAATGTTACTGTTAGTTTATTTTTTTTTTGTTCCTAACCTTTACCTGTCCCTTATCTTTTATTTTAGTTCCAATGTATAAACTGAATAAAGAACAACCTAATACAATCAATAAGATGAATCCTATGAATGGTATTTTATAGTTTTGCTGAATACTTTTGAATCCGTCGTATCCAGAATTTAGACAAGATAATATTGCAATAAAGCATGAACTGGAAACACCAATAATGAATAAACGGAAGTTTGAAAGCCAAGAATCTTTTTGCATTGCTGATGCTTTTAAATTAAAAAATCACAATTGGATTCTACTTTCCGGTAAGTAAAATTTCTACGATTTTTTAACTAAAAACAATCTTAACAAAGGGGAATATGATGTTACAATCCTAACCGGAAGGATGTCCCCTTAAATCAAACAGATAATGTGATTCGATGTAATTCTTCAAATATTATCTGTACTGGCACAAATTTACAAAATAATAGGGAAATATAAAAATCCCCCGATGTTGGCGGAGGATTATCATTATAAATATAAAATATTAAGCAACCAGCTTATCCAATATATTATCAGCTTTAATCATTGTTTCATTATCCAACAATCCAATATAATTCCTTGCCATTGCGCTGGTGGTATTACCCATAAGGTTGGCAATTGATATTTCATTAAAGCCGTCCTTGCTTAATTGTGATGCAACAACATGACGGCTCGCATATAAGAATAAAGGCTTTTCCAACTTTAACTTCTTGCCAATCCTACCTAACCTCTCACCCATCAAATCCAAAAAATTCAGATAATCCTTCCAATCCACTTTTAAGCCGGTGGTTAATATCGGGAAAAGGAATTTGCCTTTCTTCGCTCCAACACGGTCCAGAATACATTGAACCTTTTCATTAATTTTTATCGGCACATCAATATCTTCACTTTTATCTTTTAATATGTTTTTATGCCTTTTAAATACAATTGTTTTAACCCCGCCAATCAATTTTATATTTGCCTTGGTAAGCAAAGCAATATCAATCGGTGCAATACCTTTTCCCAATAAACTGAATGTCCAATAATCCAATGCTTGCCTTTCATCATCATTAACCGGCACATAATCGATTAACTTCTTTAAATCATCAATATGCAATGCAGCATTGGCACTTTTATTATTGCCAATTTTATAACCACCTTTTCCAAACGGATATAAACCATGGGATATATATTTTTTATCAACTGCATCACTAAAAATGCTTCTTAAAGGTCTCATATACGTTTTAGCGGTGGTTATTGAGTTTGGTTTACCATCTTTACCTTTCATTATAAAAATCTTCCAATCATCTAAAAATTCTTTGTCTATATCTTCCAATAATAAATCACGGTCCTTATATTTCATCTTGCTATTTTTAAACTTATTTAATGCAATTAGGCTGTTTTCATAATTCATCTTTGAATACATCTGCTCATTATAATCGAACCTTTCTATCTTACTTCTGTATAGTTCATCGACTGTTAAGGGTCTATCATCATCCTCAATCTTGGTATATACCCGATGTCCTATTCTGAATTTTGGGGGTAGTTTGATTTCATTCTTCAATACCTTTTTATCATATTCCTGCTTAAACATGAACCATTGAAATGCATCTTCCATTTCTTTGCATAACAGCTTTGTATTATTTATCAACTCTGTTAATTCGTCCAGCAATTTTTTGTCGTTGTGTTTTTTGCTTACAGCCAGATTTTTGTATTGGTCTGGTGATGCAAAAAGTTTGGTCTTAAACTTCCTTTCTTCACCAGCATGGTACACATAAATTTTGATTGGATGCTTACCATTTTTTGTTTTGGTCCTTGTATCAATGATGTGTTTAACTGTTGCCATAATTGTTATGTTTTTATTTGTGTTAAAAATGTTGAACCGCACAATTTATGTAATGCGCTGTAGCATCCAAATAAATTTGTACTTCACAAATAAAAGTAAAGTTGCATGGTAAATTGCATGGTAAATTGCTGGATAATACAATTCGCCAGAATACTTGTCCAATATGTGTATAACGCTGAAACCCTTTGCTGGTGCCAATTTCTACAACAAAGATAAATCAAGAAACGATTTTTAAAACAGGGGATTTCAATCACTCTTAATCAATAGGTCCAGGGTTCGAGTCCCTGCGGGGTCACCAAAATGAAGCACTTATTAACGAATAATAAATAAGCTTATAATAAGTAAAATAATTATTGCCAGATAGATTTTTTTGAATTTCATATAGATTAGGTCATAAACTTTAAAGATATTCTTCATTATTCACATCGTATGACTGTTTTATTTTCATTGATAATACACATTTATGCTGGTTAGGTACTGACCTGATTTAATAACTTCCAACTCATAAATGCCTTCGGAGAGATATTGATTTACCGTTAATGTTCGTATACCGCTTCCTCCGGGGTAATTTATTTCTTTAGTTAAGAATACTTGCCCTATCTTATTTTTAAGTTTTACAATATAAACTCCTTTTGGCTGATTGGTAAACTGCAACCCGATCACGCCATTGCTTACCGGATTTGGATATACCGCAAAAGCAGGATTTACCGCACCAATATTCACTTTTACCACAGAACTGTACTGTACAGACCCGTCATTTCCTATACTCTGGATACGGTAATAGTTATCGCCTGTCGCTGCATTGGCATCTGTCCAGTTGTATTGCCCCGCTCCGCTTGCAGCTATGGTAACTGCACCGGTGAAGGTTTTACCATCCGTTGATCTCTCTACCGTGTAAGATTTAATGTTTTGTTCATTTGCCACATCCCATGTTACAAGAATATTATTACCCGTTTGCTGCGATGCCTTTACACTGGTGAAAGTAACCGGAACTACCCCTGCAGGACGTTCAAACACTACCATAAACCTGTTGGCATTCTGAGAAGCCGCATTACCATCTACCGCAAAATTTACAGCAGTACTGCTGTTCAGGTTCAGCACTGTGGAATCTCCCGTATAGCTGTCTTTCAAAAAGCCCTGTAAGCCCGGCTGGTTCAATGCTGTGGCCGCAAACTGGAACTGATAACTGCGCTGTGTGGTATTGCTAAGGTTAAAGAACAGCGTATCATTATTAACAATAACAGGCTTTCTTTCGATGGACAGGTGGGTTCCGTCTAAAACCAAGGCAAACGTTTCGTTGGTATTGGACAGTTTAACCGCATCCAGCGAATTCAGTGCTGCACTGAAGCTGTTATCATATTGCGCCAGATTGCCATCGGCCAGTACCACACTACTATCTGCATTTAACAGGTACAGGTTGCTGCGGAAAGCCGGTAAGGTGCCAGATGCAGGTCTGAATACATAATTATTATTCGAATTGGTTTTATCCGTTTCATCAAAAACAACTGACCCCTGTGCCGTAGTGGAACTGCCCGCTACCAGAAATGCCTGACTTGACTGAAGATACTGGGTCGTATTATCATTAGGTGTTGCTATTTCAAGCCCCTCTGTAAAGTCTATTGTAACATACCCTCCTACTGAGTTCAGGTTAGGGTTCCATACATAAAAAGTGGGCAGAACATTGGTTAATGATAAGGCCCCCAGATCCACCGGTGAGGCATAAGGATTACCGATCAGGGTAAAGGTTCTGGTAGCTGGTAATCCTGCTGATGCAGGCACCGTATAGGTTTGCCGGCCGGTAATCAGATTGCCCTGTACGCTTAACGTAGTACTATCAACAGGTACACCGCCATTGTTGGGGTTGCTTACAGTAGCCGGGTTTTTATCCCCGCGGATAAATATTACATACCCGCTGTTACCCGCATTGGCACCTCCATAATTGCCATTGGAAATAGGTACTTCGGTATTGGTTACAGGAATAAATGCATTGGTTGAGTTATCCCATGCAGACATAGATGTACCGCTTACCGCATCTATCCCGTTGGTAGCGCTGGCGCCCGTAACCAGTGTGCCTACGCCATGTGTTGACGGGTCACCCGCATTGTAAATAACTGCTGAATCCTGCCATGAAGCATGGATAGTCGGTGATCCGGCACTGGCAACCGGCGCTGTCATTATCCTCCAGGCACGAAGACTGTTGTCTGTAATGATGTTGCCTACACCATTTTGAGAGCCATCAGGTGTATTGACATTGCTGTGTACAAGCCGCTCAATAGTTACTGTTCCATTGATCTTGCCTAAGGCTGTATCTGTCGTTGCATCCTCCGGTATGGCTGCTACCATGGCCGTACTGCTGTCGTTGGATTTAAGTGTTAAACCATTACCGGTATTTAATATAGCGCTGCTGCCTATATTTACCGTTCCCGGCGTATTGCTCCATGATGTAATATTTAACGGACTGCCCAAAGTAGCCGTTGCATTGGTACCCAATGTTAAGTTTTCCAATGTATCAGCACCACTGGTAAAGTTTACCGTTCCCGCTGTTCCATTTAATACCAATCCCGATGACGATGATCCCGTTATCGTTCCACTGCCTCCTATAACACCATTAATCGTAAAGGTATTGTTATTAAGAGTGAGGGTAGCTGAACCCTGTAAACTGATATTGTTAACAGTATCATTAGACGTTAAGGATGGATAATAGATGGGTGCATCAGAAATAACAGCATCTATATATTGTGTTGGTATTCCATTACTCCAGTTAGAAACATCTGACCAATTACTACTTTTATTTCCATTCCAGATACTTGAAACACTATTAATCGTAATCTGTCCATTTACATAAGTAAGTGCATAATTAGATGCAGACAAGGACCCAGCCGCAATTATAATTGCTACAGGACTTGCAGAAACAGGAGTTCCGCTAATATAGTTTGTAGATAAAGAAGGAGCACCAGTTGTAGCAGATATCTGGTTGTCTCCATTCAAAAATCCTGTAAAAGAATAAGTAAGTACAGGTGTAATATCACCATAATTAACTGTTTTATCATCTGCCGCTACTGTCAAAGGGGCTTTGTTCACAGTTATTTTTCCTGAAACATAAGTGGTATTATAATTGTTTGGGGAAAATGAACCTCCGGCCACTGCAAAAGATGGAGTTACAGAGCCTGTATAAGCTCCTGCTGCGTCTGTAGCTGCAGCGCCTGTCCCATATGTCATTGTAACACTTCCACCAATGTCACCGTTTAATAATCCACTTGTTGTAAATGCAGTTGATCCTGAAGCGCCCGTAAGAATTTGTCCATAAATCTTGGTTGTATCATTAGCTGTAATGGTCAGGTTAGCTTTGTTTACTGTATAATTTAATGCGGTATTACTTCCCGTACCACAACTGTTTGTTGCTGAAATATTAATATTATAATTACCTGCCGCTGCAGTTGCCGCAATATTAATCACGTTACCACTAATGGAAAATCCAGTTGGCAAACCAGTTGCACCATAACTCGTAGGATTATTAGAACCTGTTATGGTATAAGTAGAAGCGGTTCCATAAGTATTACTGCCTGTGGTTGAACTTGTGACTGCCGGAGTTCCGTTATTTATAGTTACAGGAGTTTCATTATTAATTATATTGGCTGGTCCTGTAATCAGCGGTGAAGAAGATACAACCTGTATCAGGTATCCGTTACCGGTAGTTGTTGCTGATGGAATAGTTGCGGAAATAGTTCCTGCACCCGTTGTAGTTACTGTACCAATATTAACCGGTGAAGAAAATGACCCTGTACTGTTTGATAACTGAGCAGTAAATACATTACCTGAATTAAATAAAGCACCAGACAATGTATAAGGAACAGCAATAGTTGAACCGCTACAGAATGGACCGGTAACCGTACCTGTTGTAATAGTAGGCAATGTAGAGGTAACACCAAACTGACCGGCAAAAGAACTGCTTACTGTGTTACTTGTACATGTATATGGCCCTGAACCACTACTTGCAGAAAATGAAGGTACCGGCGAAGTAGTGTTGCTACCACGTACTACAGATGCATTTAACCTTGCAAAAGAAGCATTCTCATCTGTTGCATTCCATTGCAAACTAACGATAGTGGATGGAGTGCCACTGCTTGGTGTAATTGTCCAGTTATCATTAACTGAAGTTGCACTGGTAAGCCCCGAAGCAACACCACTTGCCGTACTCACTGTATAATTAACTTTTGCAGATGTATTTTTTATCTGAACAGGATTATAAGCATTTGCACTTCCAACAGGGAAAAGTACATTGCTGGTTATGCCTCCGGTTCCTGTACCAATATTATCTATTATAAAAGAGCCTGTACTGTTGGTTTCGACATAACTGCCCGAAACAGTGCCAAAAGCAGGAGCATTAGTTGGTGTAATGCCTGATAAAGTTAAATTGTTAGTACCTAGTACAAGCAATCCATTGGTCAAAGTAAGAGTTCCACTGACACCTGTAGCTGATCCTAAAGTAATTATGTTATTGCCTGAAACTGCGGTATTGTTTATTACTAAATTATTAAAAGTATTAGTTGATGTACTTCCCAATGATTGTGCAGCAGTTCCTATAAAATTTACTGTTTCAGTAGCTTTAGTATAAGTACCGCTGTTCAGCCAATTACCTGAAATATTAATTACAGGTGAATTTGTACAAACATAAGAAGTTGAAGGACTTATTGTCAGATTTCCTTCAATATTTATTGTACCACCTGAGTGTGCACATTTTGAAGTTGATGTTACAATTGTAAGTGCCCCATTTATATTGGCCACTCCACCTGATTGAGAGAAAGTTCCTGTTTGTGCCGGCGTAGGGTTTGCACCTGTAACAGCTACACAACCAACATTCATAAAGTCAGTATTGAGAGCTCCTGAACTTAAAGTAACACTTCCTGGTTCAGCACTTTGGCCTATTAAAAGGCCCCCTGTTACATTTAAAGTTCCGCCATTTATTGTAACCGCACCTCCTGCATTTAATAATGAACTTTTTGCATTAACTGTAAATGTAGATGTTTGGAATGTACCTCCTGTAGTATTAAATGAAGCCCAAAAATTATCATTAATATTTACAGTACCACTTGCTGTTATAGTTCCGCTGGTATTTGCTAATGTTACAATACTAAATGCCGAAGCCGGATTATTTCCACTTCTTATAGTAGTGCCCCCATTACCCATTTGAACATGTGAGCGGACTGTATAAGTAAATATCCCATCAACTGATATACTGCCATTCACTCTCAATAACATATCTGTCCCATCCCAGTAAACACTATGTGTTAATGTACCATTTGCTGGCACAACAAGATTACCGTTTATCGTATAATTATTATCTGTAGCCTGTAATATTAAATTACCTTCTGTGACAGTAAGATTACCTCCAACTGTGAAAGCTGGCGTAGAACTGGTAACTGTAGTTGATGCAGAAGTTTCATTTACTGTTAAATTAAAAAACGTTGTAGCATTACCGCCGGTTATTGTTTGCCCTGCCGAACCACCACTAAATATTACAGTCCCCGTAGCAGTAAATGTGCCTGCTGTATTTGACCAGGTTGGGCTTGCAGTTCCGGTAACCGCGATAGTTTGACCACCATCATTCAAAGTTCCACCGGTTCCATTTATTGTAACTGTACCTACACTGATACTTCCTGTGAGCGTTGCGGTACCTGCTGTTTTTGTCATCAACAAATTACCCGTTGTAGTAAAGCCATCAATACCATTTGCAGCAACTGTACCATTGAGTGTAACATTGTTTGAACCAAAATTTAAAGTACCGGTGCTGTTATTATTAAGAACTCCCTGTATAGTTAAATTTCCACTGGCACCAGCGGTTCCTGTTCCATTAAATGTCAGGTTTTGATAAATAATAGCTGCATTGATAGTAGGGTTTGTATTGTAATAATCGATAGTACTTCCTGCCGGTGGCGTAACTGTAAATGAATAATTTCCTGCCCATGTTGTTGCACCAACTTCCATTGTACCTGCGGTAAATGTTGGTGTAGCAGCTGTAAGTAGAAAAATGCCCGGATCAATTGTACCTGTTGTTAATTTAAAATTTGTAACGTTGGTATTTATTCCCAAAGTAACTATACTTGCTGAATTGGTAATACCAAGCGTACTAAATGTTGTACCTGAAGTACCATCAATATTTTGAACCCCGCTGCCGTTAAAATTAACAATGCTCGATCCTGTTAATGTTGCCCCGTTATTTATCCAGTCATTACCGATTGAATATGTAAAGCCTGAAGCTGCGAATGTTATTCCTGATCCAAGAGTTATATTATTACTTATAGTTAGATTAGCTGCTGCTGTAACAGTTCCACTTCCCGAGAAAGTAATATTATCATATGTTGTAGTATAGATAGTCTGGTTAGCACCATTATAATTAACAGTACCACTTGAAGCAGTGAAAGTAGTTGAAGAACTTGTTGTTATACTACCTGCAATATTAAGCATTCCCGTACCTAATAAAAACGAAGGTTGGCCGCTTCCGCCATTGGTAGCATTTGCAGTAGTAATATTTCCGCCAACACTAATTGAGCCCGCTCCACTGAATGTTATTTCAGGAGTAACGTCAGTTCCTGAACCTGTTGAACCATTAATGGCAAGGTTACCTGTAATATTTAAAGCTCCTGCTGCTGTTATAGTTAACTGGCCACCTTTGGTATTTGATGTAGTTGAGCGGCCTTCGATCGTCAGGCTGTTAACAATAACAGAAGTACTTAATGTAGGCTGATTACCCGGTACAAAATTGCCAATTACAACATTGTCGTAAGAAGCAGGAACCCTGTTCAGACTCCAGTTGGCAGCTGTGGCCCATGCTGTTGAATTACTTCCATCCCATACATTTGTTGTAGCATTGATTGTTACTGTTGAACTGGTATTTGGAGTTATTGAAGGTGTTGTAATATCAGAAGCTGTAATGGTTATAGAGCCATCTGTTGTCATGGTAACTGCAAAAGTTTTAGTACCTGCAACCAATGCAGCATTAGAAGGCATCGTATTACCATTTGATGCTGCTAAACTAACAGTGTTACCAGATGATACTATATTCCAGTTATTATCAACAGCATTGACTATTACATTAAATGCTGTTCCACCCGTTTCAGCAGTTGGCGCACCTGTTTTTCCTGATGCAGAACCCGGCGCAGCGGTTTCACCTGGCAATAATACCTGCAATTGTGAGAATGCTCCTGCATTAACAGCATAAGCATTACTCGTTCCCGTTATTGAAGCTGATGTAGCTGTTATAGTCTGAGTTACTGCCTGTGTTACAATAACAGACTGGCCCGTAAGAACACCATTCATAAAAGCTGAAGATGTAGTGGGCGATATAGTGCCATTAACTGCATTTTCCGTTAAAGCAACAGTAGAATTAAAACTTGTAACTGTATTGCCATTAATATCTCTTGCCGTTATACTAATATTGAAAGGGGTGCCGGCAGTTTGTGTACCAATGTTACCACCTCCGGCCTGTTGAACTAAAAAATTATTTAACGCTCCCACCGTGCCTGTCGCTGTAAATGTTATTGGCGATCCCGATAATGACCCACTCGTTGCCGTTAGTGTGTTTGTTCCGGCTGTTGTGCCCAATGTCCAGCTACCCACAGTAGCTATACCACTTGTATTTGTTGTGGTTGTCAAACCCGTTGCACTGCCGCCGCCGAAGGCCACTGCAAAAGTTACACTTGTTCCGCTTACCACATTGCCATTCACATCCTTTACTATTACAGCAGGCAATGTTGATACTGCCGTTCCGGCTGTGGCACTTTGATTATTTCCTGCATCAATGGCTATCTGCGTTGCCGGCCCTGCAACTGTTGTAATATTTGTTGTAGTGCCGGTTAATGACCCCGTTGTACCTGTAACAGTATAAACTGTTCCGGCTGTTGTTCCTGTTGTAAATGAAGTAGTTGCTATACCACTGCTATTTGTGGTACTGGTTGCCGGAGAAAACGATCCGCCTGTACCTGTTTTACTCCATGTAATTGTATTACCGGATGTAATTACAGCATTTCCATACTGATCTGATAATTGTGCAGTTATTGTAACAGCACTTCCGGCAGCAGGACCACTATTGCTTGATGTGAGAATATATTTAGTCGCAGTTCCCGCCGTACCTGTTGCGGTAAACGTTACCGGCGAACCTGATAATGACCCACTCGTTGCCGCTAGTGTGTTTGTTCCTGCTGTTGTGCCTAATGTCCAGCTACCCACAGTAGCTATACCACTTGAATTTGTGGTCGCTGTTAAACCCGTTGCACTACCGCCACCGGAAGCTACTGTAAAAGTTACACTTGTTCCACTTACTGCATTGCCAAACTGATCTTCAACTATTACGCCTGGTAATGTTGATACTGCCGTTCCAACTGTGGCACTTTGATTATTACCTGAATTTACCGCTATTTGGGATGCAGCCCCGGCAACTTCGGTTAATGTCCCAAAATTAGTAGTGCTTGTTACTCCTGTCATCGTTGAAGTACCACCTCCGGTTGTTTTAGTA
>Ga0206833_1075_pt1 | contig 24695 bp, 24 predicted proteins | sample Alteio_BWOrgCont_32_FD_152891 | JGI IMG/M metagenome (GOLD analysis project Ga0206833, IMG submission 152891) | Enriched cells from forest soil in Barre Woods Harvard Forest LTER site, Petersham, Massachusetts, United States -... | ecosystem: Environmental > Terrestrial > Soil > Temperate forest >... | reverse complement strand
CTAAATGCCACCAACTCCCCAAACGGATGCGCCGGAAAAGGCGTCCGGTAAAGACACCAAGCCAGCCCGAACTGCATCAGCACCGCCAGCAGCACAATAAGATACCGCGCCACCATCGCACTCACGATCAACCCCGCCGTCGATGCCGGCAGCAGCCGGTACCGCCGCCACACCCCGCGCTCCCGCTCCGCCACCATCGCCGTCGGCATCCCAAAACACGCGCCCCCCAAAATCGTAATCGTCACCAATTGCCCCATCTCATGCAGCAACGGCGGCGCCGACGAATGAAACACACTCCCAAAAGCGATCAGGAAAAAAATCGGAACAAGATACCCATACACCAGCGCCTGCCGCGCCCGAAAATTCAGCCGCAGCGTTAGTAGTAAGTGCGCGACTATCCCCTTCATAACTCCGCCCCCGAATCTCCGGTAAGTTCAATAAAGACATCCTCGAGCGAAGGTTTCCTGACTTGTAAGTCGAGTAACTCATTCCCCGTCTTCGCCAGGTAACTAACCAACTCAATCACCGCCGCCCCGCTCGACTTGGTCTGCAACGTCACCAAACCCTCCATCTCCGATGCGCCCGTAACTCCCGCCAGCCGCCCCAGCGCCGCCGTATCCAGCGCCCGCGCCGTGCGAACAATAATCCGCACCCCCGCCCCCGACCGCGCGATCAACTCCTCCGGCGTCCCCGTCGCCACAATCCGCCCCCGGTGCAATATCGCAATCCTGTCACACAGCGCCTGAGCCTCCTCTATATAATGAGTGGTCAGCAGCACCGCCCGACCCTCCGCGCGAAATTGCCGGATCGCCTCATGCAGCTGCCGCCGCACCTGCGGGTCCAACCCGCTCGTCGGCTCGTCCAGAAACAGCACCGCCGGATCGTTCACAAACGCGAGCGCCAGCGCCAGCCGCTGCCGCTGCCCGCCGGACAGCGTCTCAAATCGCGCATCCGCTTTCTCAACGAGCGAAAACCGCTCCAGCAGCACCTCAGCCGCGATCGCCTTCGAATAAAAGGCCCCAAACAATTCCAGCGCCTCCCGCGGCGTGATCACATCCTGCAGCGCCGTCGATTGCAGCACCGCCCCCACGCACTCCTTCACCGCCGCCGGCTGCTCCCGCGCGTCGCGCCCCCCGATCCGTATCGACCCCGAATCCGCCGTCCGCAGCCCCAGCGCGCACTCCACCAGCGTCGTCTTGCCCGCCCCGTTCGGCCCCAGCAGCCCGAAGATTTCCCCCGCCCCCACATCGAGCGATACCGAATCCACGGCCCGCGTCGTGCCGTAGCTCTTCACCAGATCGCGAATCGAAACGCTGGAATCGGCGGCATCCATCAAGTGGAGAATGTGCGCAAGCTGTCCGACAATTCGAGTATCTTCTTGGTTGTCATCCGGTCGAATAATGGTTAAATGCACCGCCCGTGACAGGAGTTTCTCGCCGTTTGCGCATTGTATTAGGGTCTGCATGGCTGGCATTGGCCTGCCAGGCTACGTCGGCCCGGGCCGCCTCGACCCCAGCCGCGCCCGTCACGCCGCCGGCCGCCCCGCCCTGCGAAGTCCTCATCAGCGTCCCCGAGCAGCGCCTCGCCGTCGTCTGCGACGGCCAGTTGGTCGCGCGCTATCCGATTTCCACCTCCCGTTTCGGCACGGGCGATAATTATGGCAGCTACAAGACCCCGCTCGGCGATCTGCGCGTGTGCGACAAGATCGGCGCCGACCTCAGCCCGGGCGCCGTTATCCGCCATCGCTCCCCCACCGGCGAGGTCCTTCCCGTCAACGCCCCGGGCCGCGATCCCATCGTCACCCGCCTCATCTGGCTCGATGGAATTGAGCCGCAAAACAAAAACGCACGCAGCCGCGGCATATACATCCACGGCACGCCGGACGAGCGCACCATCGGCTCGCCGGTCAGTTGGGGCTGCATCCGCATGCGCTCAAAGGATGTCATTAAGGTATTCGATCAAATCCCCGTCGGCACACTGGTCTCCATCATCCCCGACAGGCTCCCGCACATGAAGCGCTACGAGCCGCCAAAGATTCAGCCGCCTGCCGACAATTCCGAATCCACCGAGCCGCCCGCCATCGCAGAAGCCCCCGCTCCCTCCTCTGCCCCTGCAAAACCACCGGGCTCCCCCATCACCAAGCCCCTCGTCGAATTCGTCCCCCGCGTTCTAAGCGCCCCGCCGCAGCCGATAAGTCCGCCGCCACAACCCTCGGACCATGATTCCGAACACAGCAGCGCCTCCGCGTGGCGATTGATGTCCGGCAGCATCCTCCTCGCAAACATCCCCGGCACCGAGCCCGAAAAAACGGACTCCCATCACGTCACAAAAATCACACCGTAACCGCAGCCGCACGAACCTGAGCGGGGCTGTAAGCCCCGAATGTACCAGCCCGGGCTGGAGCGAGTCCGCGAGCGTAGGCCCGGGTTACCGGTACCCAATATGGGCAAGGCCTGTAAGGCCGTCACCTCCTCATGGATAAGCGCTAACTCCCTCCCTACCTCACATTCCACTCCTCCATCAACTCCGTCGGCACTTCCCCCAGAAACCTCGAAGGCCGCTGAAACATCTCCCCATAACCCGCATTCAATCTCATCAACGGATAAGTAAGATACAATTCATCCTTCGCCCGCGTCAGTGCCACATAAAACAACCGCCGCTCCTCCTCGATCGACGCATCCGATTCCAGCGAACGCGAACTCGGAAACATCCCATCCGCCATCCAGATCACGAACACCGCCTTCCACTCCAGCCCCTTCGCCTGATGCACCGAGGATAGATTCACCATCTCGTCATCCTCATTCCGCGTCCCCAGTTCCCCCTCCGTCTCCAGCGAAGTCACAAGCGCAAGCTGATCCAGAAACTCCCCCGTCTTCTGATACTGCCGCGCATAATTCTGCAAGGTCTGCAAATCCTCCCGCCGCTGCTCGTAATTCGGAAACTTCGTCTTGAGATAGTCGTCATACACCGCCTCGATCACCGCCGCGATCATCTCCGCCGGCGGATGCACCTGCCCGCCCGGCGCAATCTCATCCAGCGTATAAACAAGCTGCTGCCACGATTTAAGACTCTTCGCCGGAACCTTTCGATCAAAGAGCAACTTATGAAATGACTCAAACGATGGCGGTCCGCTTTCCGGCGCGGGATCATCTCCCAGCTTCGCATACACCGACGCCCACAGCCCCTCCGCCGACCGCGCCCCAATCCCCGGCAGTAGCCGCGCCATCCGCTTGAACGCAACCTCGTCGCTCGGATTCACAGCAAATTTCAAGAACGCCGCCACGTCCTTGACGTGCGCCTGCTCAAAGAACCGCAGCCCGCTCGTAATCGCGAAAGGAATCCCGTGTCGCGTCAATTCCATCTGCAATTCCATCGAGTGATAATGCGCGCGGTACAGCACCGCCATCTCGTTCAATTCAATCCCCTCGTCCCGCAATTCCAGGATCCGCTGCGCCACAAATTGCGCCTGCATATTCGAGTCCGCCAGCGGCACCAGCCCCGGCTTCGTCCGCCCCCCGTCCCGCGACGCGCGCAGATGCTTGTGAAACTGCCGCGCATTCCCCGCGATCGCCGCATTCGCCACCTCCAGCACCTCCGGCACGCTCCGGTAATTCATCTCGATCTTGTACACCGTCGCCCCCGGATAACGCTTCGGAAAATCCAGGATATTTTGAAAATCCGCCCCGCGCCATGAGTAGATCGCCTGCGCGTCGTCGCCCACCACCATCACGTTTTGGTGCCGCGCCGCCAGGATATCGATGAACTCCGCCTGAATCCGGTTCGTATCCTGATACTCATCCACCAGGATGAATTGAAACCGCTCCTGGTAATGCTCCGCGATGGTCGGCGTGCTCTCCAGCATCCGCAGCGGCTTCACCAGCAGATCGTCAAAATCCAGCGAGTTCGCCGACCGCTTCCGCTGCTCGTACTTCCCTTGCAGCGACTCGATCTCCGCCTCCAGCGGAATAAAATACGGATACTTCTCCGCCAGCACCTCGCCGATCGCCCGCGACGTATTGATCGCGTACGAATAAATATCCGCCAGCACCTCCCCTTTCGGAAATCGCTTGTCCTTCGTGTCGATCCCCGCCGCCGCGATCACCGAATCCACCATGTCCTGCTGATCCTCACGGTCCATGATCGAGAACCCCGGCCGGAACCCCGCCGCCTGCGAGTGCGCCCGCAGAATCCGGTTCCCGATGGAGTGAAACGTCCCGCTCCACAGCCCCGCCAGATCGTGCGGCAGCAGATTCGTCACCCGCTCGATCATCTCCCGCGCCGCCTTGTTCGTAAAAGTCAGCAGCAGAATATTCGACGGGCTCACCCCATTCTCCACCAGGTACGCCACGCGATACGTCAGCGTTCGCGTCTTTCCGCTCCCCGCTCCCGCGATTACCAGCGCCGGTCCCGGCGGCGCCGTCACCGCCTGATGCTGCTGCGCATTCAGTTGCGCCGCGTAATCAATGCGCAGAGCCGGCCCGGCCGACCGATGCAGCGTGTATTCGCGACTCATGTCCGTATTGCCGCTCGCCACGGCGTAGCCCCGCCCATTGGGCGGGACGAAGCCGGGTGCAACGTGTACTCGCGGCTCATCGCGCCCCCTGCCTCACCACTCTTCCTCGCCGCCGTGCTCCTCGTTGCGCCGCGTGGCATCCTCCGCGTCCGCGCGCCGTTCCAGCGCCTCCAGATCGACCAGGTCCTCGATGTATGCGTAAACTTTTTCCGCGCGATCCCCTGACAGCGCCTGCAGTTGCGCGCACGCCGCCTGGTACCGGTCCAGCTTCACATAATTGAAATCCGCATTCCGGATATCCGCCGGGTCCAGGTGCCCGTAGCCATGCGCCTGCGCGTATTCCTGGTCCAGCAGCAGGTCCGCGCAATCCTCGCGAATGTGCTCCTCCAGTTCGTCACGGTTCTGCCCCTGGCTCAGCACCTCGGGGATTTCGCGCAAGCGCCCTTCGAACCACCCGCTCTCGGGCCAGTAATCGAGCGTGAATTGCTTTTTGATCAACTCCATGTCCGCCAATGTAACGCCAACGCCCCGCCGCTCAAAGGGGGAAAATTCCAAAATTCACCGCCCCGTTGAACCGTCTCCGCATCGGAAAACTCGCCCGGACTGGCATCCAGCCGCGTCTCGCGATCCGGCGCATGAGTGATGGCAGAAATGTCCGCTCCCTCAACCCGGGAACAATCGCAGCGGCCGCGGCCGCATGGAAAGCGATCAGCGGTATCCGGCGGACTGAGCGCGTCTCCTCCGCTCCCATCCGGGCTTCCATGCAATTGCACCTTCGCTCCAGGGTCGAGGATATCCCGGTGCCAACGGGGATTGAGCCATTGATAACCAATAGCTATGGCGATACCGTGCGCCAGAAAGGGATGTGCCTGATATTGTAGAGCGTTTGCCTATAGCCGCAGGCTATAGGGCGGTGGCGCAGGAGGTATTGGCCCACTTAGCCGCCAATGCCGAAACTCGGGGAGGTTCGGGATTACTTGGAGGAGTACTCAAATCCTTTCGGATATAGCCGACTGCGTTATCGCGTATTCCGGCATCATGAAACCTCAAGAATCTGTAATAAAAGATCCTCAATCTGCGCCGGTCGAGGATCCACCCCAAAACGCCGCCGGCGATTTAACCACGAAAAATCGGGTCCGGAAGCTAGCCGGTCACGACGCGCAGAGCGAAAAGGCGATGCGCGCGTCAGAACTCAGTTACAGGCGTTTATTCGAGGCGGCGAGAGACGGCATCCTGATTCTGGAAGCCGACACCGGGCGAATCAGCGATGTGAACCCCTTCCTGATCGAGATGCTGGGGCTTTCTCATAGTGAACTTGTTGGCACGCCCATCTGGGAACTAGGCCCGTTCAGGGACATTGTGTCCAACAAGGCCAAGTTTCGGCAGCTGCAAGAGCAAGGGTATGTCCGATACGAAAACCTGCCCCTGGAAACCAGGGGCGGACAAAAGATCGCCGTGGAGTTTGTCAGCAACGTGTATCAACCCGGCGACCGCGACGTCATTCAATGCAACATCCGGGACATTACGGAGCGGACCGAAGCCGAAAAGGAGCGGTCACGGATAGCGGTAATAATCGAATATTCGGACGAAGCTATCGTCAGCAAGACGGTTGGAGGCATCATCATCGGTTGGAACCGTGGAGCCGAACAACTGTATGGCTATTCGGCTGAAGACATAATCGGACGGCATGTTTCCAGCCTGTTCTCACCCGATCAATACCCGGAATACCTGAAAATCATGAAAAAGGTCCGGGCCGGGGAGACGGTGGAATCCTTTGATACGATTCGGCAGCGGAAGGACGGAACCCTCATCAACGTATCCGTGGGCATCACTCCCATCCTGACTCGTGTTGGCGCAGTTATCGGAGCCACAAAACATGGCCATGACATTACCCGGATCAAGAAACTTGAGGAGCAGTTGATCGAAACTCAAAAGATGCAAGTGGTCGGTCATCTCGCGGGCGGAGTGGCGCATGACTTCAATAACATTCTCGCCATCATCATGTTTTGCAGTGATCTTATGAGCGCGGAGCTTCAACCGGATGCTCCTCTGCAAAAGTATACAGAGGAGATCCGGAAGGCGGCGGAGCGTGGCGCCGGTTTAACCAACCAACTCCTCATCTTCAGCCGCAACCAGGCCGTGCAACCCATTGTCCTCGACCTCAACAACGCCGTAAAAGATTTGAGCCAGATATTGGGGCGGCTTATTGGCGAAAACATCAATATGACGACGGTCAGCGAAAAGGAAATCTGGCACGTAAAGGCGGACCCTGGCCACGTCGGGCAACTGCTGATGAATCTGGTGGTAAATGCCCGGGACGCCATGCCCAAGGGGGGCCGCCTCACCATTGCGACCCAGAACGTCATGCTTGATGAGGACTACGCGCGCGTCCACGCCGGCTGCGAGACCGGCGAATATGTAATGCTCAGTATCCGCGACACGGGCACCGGCATGACCGACGAAGTCAAGGCTCACTTGTTCGACCCATTTTTTACAACCAAACTCAAAGGCAAGGGGACCGGCCTTGGATTGGCGACCTGTCTGACCATCGCGAAACAATGTGGCGCCCATATTGACGTGGAGAGTGGGTTGAACCAGGGTGCCACGTTCAAGATTTATTTTCCCCGAGTTAAACAACCGCTCGATGCCGGCGCCATGCCTTTCCCGGCCGGACCGCTGCCACGTGGCGCGGAAACCTTGCTGGTAGTGGAAGATGATTTGTTTGTGCGTGACCTCACGAGCGAAGGCTTGCAATCGCTCGGTTATCAGGTGCTGTCGGCCTCGAACGGCCAAAATGCGTTGGGCATCGCGCAGGAACATCAAGGATCGCCTATCCAGTTGGTGATTACCGATGTCATCATGCCGGTAATGGGCGGTAAAGTTATGGCGGAGTGGTTAAAGGCCACTAATCCCGATCTCAAAGTTCTCTTCACGTCGGGCTACACAGGTGACCAGTTCGCGCAAGACGGCCTGCAGGATCCGGGCATCGCGTTCCTTCAGAAGCCCTATTCGCAAGCGATCCTCGCCCGCAAGGTGCGCGGCATGCTGGACGGGAAAAAAGAGTAAACCAGCCGGCTCAGCATGAGAATTAGAGCCAAACTCTTCCTGACGTTGCTTGGCATGTCTTTGGTTGTCGCCCTCGTCGGATCGCTCGCGGTGGACCGGCAGCGCGCTATCGCGATGATCGGTGTGACGAAGGAAGCCGAGGATTTGGCCCGCCTCCTGGGATTCCTTTTGATGTCGGACGCAAATAAACTACCCGCCCCCGCCATTCAGGAAATCGTCGAGAAACTTCATCAGTCACAAGGACGGGATGTCACCCTCACCGATACCAATCAACTTATCCTTGCCGACGCTATCCCCTCAGAGATCGGCACTATTTACACCACCGACTTGGGCGATGAAGTCGGAGCGACGATCAGGGATCGGCAGGTGCGCGTCTTTGTCGAGACCAGCGAGGCTTTTCCCACTGGCATCAAGCAAATGGTCGTGCCGGTGGAAGGTGATCATGGACAAGTCATCGGAGCGGTGATCCTGGAATACACACCGCTCTACAACGAATTGATGGAATTAACCAGAGAGACGATTCTTCAAACTGCATTGGCAGGCCTCGGCGGCGTCGCCATCGCGTCGTTGCTTGCGCTTTACATGGGACGTTCGATTTCCGGACCGCTCCAGCAGCTTACGAATGCGGCAACCGCTTTTGCCGCCGGCAGGTCGGACTTCCTGATGCCCCCACCCCGAAAGGACGAGATCGGCGAGCTGGCCGCCGCCTTCGAAGACATGGTCAAAAAGCGCCAGAGTACCAATGAGAAACTTCAATCCCTCAACGACCAGCTCGAACTGCGGGTGGTCGCGCGCACTACCGAACTGACTATGTCCAATGAAGCGTTGTTGGCGGAAAACAAGGAGCGAAAGTCCGCGGAGGAAACGTTGCGCGACAGCGAAGAGAAATTCCATCAGTTGGCGGACAGCGTAACCGAAGTGTTCTGGATGGCTTCGCCAGACATGCAGCAGGTGCACTATGTCAACCCCGCTTATGAACTGATTTGGGATCGTTCGGTAGCGAGTTTGTATGACCATCCCCAGGAGTGGGCCGAAGCAATCCTGCCGGAAGACCGTGAGCGCGTGCACGCCGCCCTCAGCCGGCTCTCGGTTGCCGAACCCAGTGTGAGTATGGAGTATCGAATCGCACGCTCCGACGGCGCTGTGCGCTGGATCTCCAGTCGCGGCTTCCAGGTTCGGGATATTGCGGGCAAGGTGATTCGAATCACGGGAATTGCCAGCGACATCACCGACCGCAAGCAGATTGAAGCCCGGTTGTTTCAATCTCAGAAAATGGAAACCGTCGGCAAACTCGCCGGCGGTATCGCGCATGAGTTCAATAGCATCCTGACGGCCATCATCGGCCAGAGTGAAATTCTGCTCGGCGATCTTCCCACGGGAAATCCCTTGAGCAAAAACGCCACTGAAATCCGTAAAGCCGCCGACAGGGCGGCGATCTTGACGCGTCAGCTTTTGGCTTATGGACGCAAACAGATTCTCCGGCCCGAAATCCTGTCGCTGAACTCCATTCTTGCCGGCTTGGAAATACCTATGCACGGTTTGGTCGGGCGGCGCACGGACTTGCGCATTACTCCCGCTGCCGGACTAAAACCGACGAAGGCGGACGCCCAGCAGATTGAAGAGGTTATCATATGCCTGGTCATAAACGCCGCCGAAGCCATGCCTGATGGCGGCAAACTCACGCTCGAAACCGCCAACGTCACACTGGACCAGGAGTATGTCAGCCGCTTTCCTGAGTTGAACGCCGGAGAATATGTGATGCTGGCGATCACGGATACCGGCTCAGGTATGAGTGGCGAAGTAAAGGCGCATGCGTTCGAGCCATTTTTTACTACCAAGGGTGCTGGCGAGGGAGCAGGGTTGGGATTGTCCACCTGTTACGGCATCATCAAACAAAGTGGCGGCCATATCAGTGTCTATAGCGAACCGGGGCGCGGCACGACTTTCAAACTCTATCTTCCCGAAGTTGAATCGCAGACAGCGATTGCCATCAAACGGCCGGAGCAGCCCGCTTTGCCGGGCGGGGCCGAAACCGTTTTACTGGTCGAGGACGACCCTTCCTTGCGGGAAGCGGCGGCCACACTTTTGATACGGCTCGGTTACACGGTTGTGACGGCCGCCAATGGAGTCGAAGCCCTGGGGCTGCTGCATCAACGCGGCGTCGGACGCTTTGATTTGCTGTTTACCGACGTCGTCATGCCGCAAATGAGCGGCAGGGAATTGGCGGAGAAGATGCGCGCGCTTTATCCGCACATTCGGACGCTCTACACCTCCGCCTACACCGAGAATGCTATCAGCCACCAAGGCGTGTTGGATAATGGCGTGTCGCTTCTGCAAAAGCCGTTCACACCCTCCGCGCTCGCTCACAGATTACGCGAAGTTCTGGATCAACCTGAAACCTCTCGGGAAAACGGGGTTCTAGCCAACATTGCCGCCGGTGTGCCTTAAATGGGGAGTCAGCCGGATACGCTCAGCACCCCCCAAGGTAACTCTCCCTCACCTTCGCATTCGCACGCAGCGCCTCGGAGCTGTCCTCCAGAATCACGCTCCCGCTCTCCAGCACATATCCGCGCTGCGATACCTTCAGCGCCAGGTTCGCATTCTGTTCCACCAGCAGAATCGTTACCCCCAGCGTCGCATTGATCTCCCCGATCCTCTCAAAAATCGTCCGCACCAGAATCGGCGCGATCCCAAGCGACGGCTCATCCAGCATCAGACATTTCGGCTTCGCCATCAGCGCCCGCCCGATCGACAGCATCTGCTGCTCCCCCCCGGAAAGCGTCCCCGCCACCTGCCGCTCCCGCTCTTTCAACCGCGGAAACATCCCGAAGATATATTCAAAATCCGCCGCGAACGCTTTCCGATCCCGCCGCCGATACGCCCCCATCTCCAGATTCTCCCGCACCGTCAGGTTCGGAAAAATCATCCGACCCTCGGGCACGTGCGAGAGCCCGCGTTCCACAATCTTGTGCGGCGGCAGATGCGTAATCTCCTCCCCGTCAAAAAATATCGATCCGCTCGCCGCTCGGAGAATCCCGGATATCGCCCGCAGCGTCGTTGATTTCCCAGCCCCATTCGCCCCGATCAGCGTCACAATCCCGCCCTTCGGAACGGAAATCGACAGGTCCCTCACAGCGACAATCGACCCGTAAGTGACTTTTAAGTTCTTTGTCTCCAGCATACGCGCGGGCGCCTATTTACTCGTCTCACTTTCAGTCGCGGTATCTTCAACGCCAAGGTACGCCCGGATCACCGCCGGATCGCACTTGATCTCGCTCGGATTTCCCTCCGCGATCTTCACTCCGTAATCCACCGCCGCAATCCTCTGGCATATCCCCATCACCACTCGCATATCGTGTTCCACCAATAGCACCGCGATCTCAAATTTCTCCTGCACAAATCGGATCAATTCCATCAATTCCGTCTTCTCCGTCGGATTCATCCCCGCCGCCGGCTCGTCCAGCAATATCAATTTCGGCCGCGTCGCCAGCGCCCGCACAATCTCCAGCCGCCGCTGATCCCCATACGAAAGACTCGTGCACGTCGCGTCCCTCACATCTTGCAGGTGAAATATCTCGAGCAATTCCCCCACCTGCTGCTCGATTTGCGCCTCCTCCGCCGCAAGCCCCTTCCCGCGCCACAGCGCGTGCTGGATGCCATGCCGCAAATGCATGTTAAACGCCGCCCGCACATTATCAAAAACCGTCATCGATCCAAACAACCGGATATTCTGGAAAGTCCGCGCAATCCCCCGCTTGGTAATCAGATAAGGCTTCTTCCCGCCCACCGATTTCCCCTCAAAACAGATCGTCCCCGAAGTAGGCCGGTAAACCCCGGTGATAAGATTAAAGATCGTCGTCTTCCCCGCCCCATTCGGCCCGATCAATCCCGCCAGCTCGCGTCGATGAACACAAAAATTAAAATCCGACACCGCCTTCAGCCCGCCGAAGCGAACCGTGACATCACGCAGCTCCAGCAGCGGTTCACTCATGCGTGTTTCCGTTTGAAAGAGATCCGGCCAAAAAGCCCCTGCGGACGCAACAGCATCAGCAGGATCAGCAGCAGCGAGTAAGGGATCATCCGGTTCTCGAGTAGCGGCGCCAGCCAGTGCGGCAGAAAGGGACGCTCGGATAGCCACCGCAGCCACTCCGGCAGAATCGTCAGGATCACCGCCGCAAAAACGACACCCCACGTGCTTCCCATCCCGCCGAGAATCACCATCGTCACAATATCCACCGATTTCAGAAAATTGAATCCCTCCGGATTGATGTATTGCGTCAAATGCGCATAAAGGCCGCCCGCGATCCCCGCAAAAAACGCCGCCAGACTAAAAGCCAGCACCTTGTACTTCGTCGTATTGATCCCCATCGCCTCCGCCGCGATCTCATCGTCCCGCACCATCACGAACCCGCGCCCATAAGTCGAATGCACAATGTTAAGCACCACATAAATAGTCACCGTCGCCGCCGCATACACCCAAAATAAGTTCGTATATACCGCGTAAACCGATAACCCCCGCGCCCCGCCCAGCGCATCCACATTCTCGATCACCACCTTGATAATCTCCCCAAACCCCAGCGTCACAATGGCCAGGTAATCCCCCTTCAACCGTAGCGAAGGGATCCCCACGAGCACCCCCGCCAATCCAGCCGCCAGCCCCCCGAGCCCCAGCGCGATCCCAAAGAGCAAGCTCACCGATACAAACGACCCAAGCGGCTTCAGCATGCCAAGCCAGTGCACGCTGGCATAATTGGTGAAGGTCGCCGCCGCATAAGCCCCGACCGACATAAATCCCGCGTGCCCCAGCGAGAATTGCCCCGTATATCCATTCACAAGATTCAAGCTCACTGCCAGAATGATATTAATCCCGATAAACAGAATAATCTGGTAATAGTAGGGTCCGATATCCCCCGAGAATCGCGACACCACAAAGATCGCGGCCAGCGCGGCAAGAAGAGTAACTTTGTGCCGCTCAAACATTACACTTTCTCCCGTTCCACCCGCCCAAGCAGCCCTGTTGGTTTAAACAACAGAATCAATATCAACAAGAAAAACGCAACCGCATCCCGGTATCCCGGCGGGATATGCAACACATCGCTGTATCCCACCACCAGCGTCTCAATAACCCCAAGCAACAACCCTCCCATCGCCGCTCCCGGTATATTCCCAATCCCACCCAGCACCGCCGCGACAAACGCCTTGATCCCCGGCTGCAATCCCATCAGCGGATCGATCGACGGCTGCTGAATCGAAATAAGTATCCCCGCAGCCCCAGCCAGCGCCGATCCCAATCCAAACGTAAACGAAATCACCACGTCATTATTCACCCCCATCAACGATGTCGCCGTCGGATTCACCGAAAGCGCACGCATCGCCGTCCCCAACTTCGTCTTCGTCACAATAAACCGCAGCGCGATCAATAGAAACAGCGTCACCGCAAACACCAACACCTGGCTTACCATGATCGTCAGATCCGTAAACGGCCCGCACCACGCCGGTATGTCAATCGCGTGATCCCCGATGAGATCCGGAAACGACTGCGGATCCACCCCAAACGCATACTGCCCAAAATTCTCAAGGAATAGCGAAACCCCAATCGCGGTAATCAGCACCGTCAATCTCGGTCGATTCCGCAGCGGCCTATAAGCCAGCTTCTCAATCACAATCCCAAGGATCGCGCAAATCATCATCGCAAAGATCAATATTACGAACATCCCCGTCCACGACGGCCCCCCGTTTGAAAACCGCATCACCAGCGGCGCGACATATAACCCCGCAAACGCCCCCACCATGAACACATCCCCATGCGCGAAATTAATAAACCTCAGCACCCCATACACCATCGTATACCCCAGCGCGATCAGCGCATAAATCGCCCCCAGCGAAAGCCCATTGATAAGTTGCTGAACGAACTCAATCATTGTAGCCACGGGCCGCTGGCCCGTGCGGGCTTACGCTCAAAGGTCCGATTCATCTATTTCTAAGGCGCCACCCGTTCCACAAACTGAAATCCCCCATCCGCAATCGTCAATATCACCGCCGCCTTCTCCGCATTCCGGTCCGCATCCAGCGTGATATCTCCCGTCACCCCCTTGAAATCCTTCGTCGCCGCAATCGCATCCCGCAGCGCCGGCTCATCCGTCGTTCCCGCGCGCTTGATCGCATCCGCCAGTATCTTCGCCGAGTCATACCCCAGCGCCGCCATCGAGTCCGGCTTCGTCCCATATTTCGCCTGGTAGGTCTTCACAAAATCCTGAATCACCGGCGACGGATCGTCCTGCGAATAATGGTTCGAGAAAAAGCACCCGTCCAGCGAGTGCCCCGCCACCTTCAGCAGCGACTCGCCCACCCATCCGTCTCCGCCCAGCAGCGGCGCCTTGATCCCGAATTGCCGCGCCTGCCGCGCGATCAGCGCCACCTCCGCATAATATCCCGGTATGAAAATCGCATTCGGATGCGCCGCCTTGATCGACGTCAATTGCGCCCGAAAATCCTTGTCCCCCGTGCTGTACTCCTGGTCCTTCACAATCGTCCCGCCCCCCGCCGTGAACGCCGCCTGGAATGCATCCGCCAGCCCCACGCTGTAATCCTGCTTCACATCCGTCAGCAGCGCCACCCTCGTCCATCCCTTCGATAGCGCGAACTTCGCCATCACCTTCCCCTGGAACGGATCGATGAAGCACACCCGGAAAATATAATCCCCCACCTGCGTCACCTTCGCATTTGTCGATGCCGGCGAGATCATCGGGATATGATTCTCCTGGCAGATCGGCGCCGCCTCCAGCGACTTGGAGGACGCTACCTCCCCCAGCACCGCAATCACGTGATCCTGCGAAATCAGCTTGTGTACGATCGTCGACGGCTCCCCTGACATCGACCGGTCATCCTCCGTGATCAGATCGATCTTCTTCCCGAGCACCCCTCCCCCATCGTTGATCTCTTCAACCGCCAGCGCCGTCCCGTTATGCGAAGACTGCCCAAAGCTCGCGCTCCCTCCCGACATCGAGGCAAATTCGCCCACCGTGATCTCATCCTGCGCCAGCCCGGAAACGCCCCCCAGCGCCAGCGCCGCGAGCAATATTGGTAAAAAGGTGATTCTCATAAGCGATTTTTTTCAGTTCTTCCCGGCCCAAGGCCGCTAAAAACTAGCGACCACCGCACCCCATATCAACGCCAATTCCCGGCGAATACGCCAAAACCACCGTCCCCACCCCTCTCCCAAACCAATTCCCCTCATACCTCTTGAGCGAACCACGCAGAAGTTGTAGGTAATTGGGAATCCGGTCGCAAAAACCCCGGTTCCTTCTCCAAATCATGGTTCATCCGCCTCCCTCCCTCCCTCCCGCGACGCCGCAATGAGCAAAGCCGCGTTGTTCTGGCAGTCCTCCATCGGCAAAAAATGGATCGTCGCCCTCACCGGCATCGTCCTCGTCGCCTACGTCCTCGGCCATCTCGCCGGCAATCTCCAGATCTTCCTCCCGGATAACGGGAACCACATCAACGCCTACGGCGCATTCCTCCACAGCCTCGGCGCGGGCCTCTGGGCCGTCCGCATCTTCCTCCTAGCCTGCTTGGTCATCCACATCGTGACCACCATCCAGCTCGCCCTCGAAAATCGCCGCGCCCGCCCGGACCGCTACGCCGCCCCCCATTATCGCAAGGCCAACTGGGCCAGCCGTTCCATGGTCATGAGCGGCCTCATCGTCCTCTGCTTCGTCATCTTCCACGTCCTTCACTTCACCACCTTCACCATCCGCCCCGATTTCGCCAACCTCAAGCAAACCCTCCCCAACGGCACGGAGCGCCACAACGTCTACGTCATGGTCGTCGAGGGCTTCCAGCAACCCGCCGCCAGTTGCTTCTACATCCTGGGAATGATCCTCCTCTGCATGCACTTGAGCCACGGCTTCGGCAGCCTCGTCCAGACCCTCGGCCTCAATTCCACCCGCATCGAGCCATGGCTCGTCAATGGCGGCCGCCTCCTCGCCATCATCATCTGCCTCGGCTACATCTCCATCCCCATCGCCGTCATGACCGGCATCCTCCACTTATGACCGGCATCCTCGACGCCCACATCCCCGGCGGTCCCATGGAGAAAAAGTGGGACCTCCACAAGTTCGAGTCAAAACTCATCAACCCCGCGAACAAGCGGAAATTCGAGATCATCATCGTCGGCTCCGGTCTCGCCGGCGCATCCGCCGCCGCCACTCTGGCCGAGCTCGGTTTCCGCGTAAAATGCTTCTGCTACCAGGATTCCCCCCGCCGCGCCCACTCCATCGCCGCGCAGGGCGGCATCAACGCCGCCAAGAATTACCAAAACGACGGCGATAGCGTCTTCCGCCTCTTCTACGATACCGTCAAAGGCGGCGACTTCCGCTCCCGCGAGGCAAACGTCTACCGCCTCGCCCAAGTCAGCGCCGCCATCATCGATCAATGCGTCGCCCAGGGCGTCCCCTTCGCGCGCGAATACGGCGGCCTCCTCGCAAACCGCTCCTTCGGCGGCGCCCAAGTCTCCCGCACCTTTTACGCCCGCGGCCAGACCGGCCAGCAATTGCTCCTCGGCGCTTACGGCGCACTCTGCAAGCAGATCGAAGCACGCAACGTCCAGATGTTCCCACGCACGGAGATGCTCGATCTCGTCGTCGTCGATGGCCACGCAAAAGGCATCGTCGTCCGCGACATGGTCTCCGGCAAAATCTCCTCCCACGCAGGCGATACCGTCGTCCTCGCCACCGGCGGCTACGGCAACGTCTTCTACCTTTCCACCAACGCAAAAGGCTGCAACGTCACCGCCACCTATCGCGCCTACAGGAAAGGCGCCTTCTTCGCGAACCCCTGTTACACGCAGATCCATCCCACCTGCATCCCCGTCACCGGCGAATACCAGTCCAAGCTCACGTTAATGTCCGAGTCCCTCCGCAACGACGGCCGCGTCTGGGCTCCAAAGAAGCAGCACGACAAACGCCCCCCCGGCCAAATCCCCGAGGACGAGCGCGACTATTACCTCGAGCGCAAATACCCCAGCTTCGGCAATCTCGCCCCGCGCGACATCTCCTCACGCGCCGCCAAGCAGGTCTGCGACGAAGGCCGCGGCGTCGGCGATACCGGCCTCGGCGTCTATCTCGACTTCGCCGACGCCATCACCCGCCTCGGCGTCGAGACCATCCGCGAGCGCTACGGCAACCTCTTCGACATGTACGAAAAAATCACGAACGAAGACGCCTACAAACTCCCCATGCGCATCTTCCCCGCCGTCCATTACACCATGGGCGGCCTTTGGGTGGACTATAATTTGATGAGCAACCTCCCCGGCCTCCACGTCCTCGGCGAGGCCAACTTCTCCGACCACGGCGCAAATCGCCTCGGCGCCAGCGCCCTCATGCAAGGCCTCGCCGATGGCTACTTCGTCCTCCCCGCCACCATCGGCAATTACCTCGCCACCCAGGCCGGCAAAAAAGTGAAACCCGACGCCCCCGAATTCAAGCAGGCCGAGGAAGACGTCCACAATCGCACCCGCCGCCTCCTCGGCATCCGCGGCAAAAAAACCGTCGATCATTTCCATCGCGAGCTCGGCATCCTCATGTGGGAAAAAGCCGGCATGGCCCGCAACGAAACCGGCCTCCGCGAGGCCCTCAAACGCATCCCCCAGCTCCGCGAGGAATTCTGGGAAAACGTCAACGTCCTCGGCGAAAACGAGAACCTCAACCAATCCCTCGAAAAAGCCGGACGCGTCGCCGATTTCCTCAATTTCGCCGAACTCCTCTGCTACGACGCCCTCAACCGCCGCGAATCCTGCGGCGGCCATTTCCGCGAGGAATTCCAGACCCCCGACGGCGAGGCCGTCCGCAACGACGAAGAATTCGCAAACGTCTCCGCATGGGAATGCGTGCCCAATGGCGGCCCGCCTCAATTGCACAAGGAACCCCTCGAATTCGAATGCTGCCACCTCGCAACCCGGAGCTACAAATGAGCGCCCCCGGCCCGTCCAAACGCAATTACAAGCTCCGCGTCTGGCGCCAGAAAGACGCCGGCGCCACCGGTGGTTTCGTCAACTACGACGCCCCCGCCATCCCCACCGACGCCTCATTCCTCGAGATGCTCGATATCGTCAACGAAACCCTCATCGCCCGCAACGAAGAGCCCATCGCCTTCGACCACGATTGCCGCGAAGGCATCTGCGGCATGTGCTCCCTCGTCATCAACGGCACCCCTCACGGCCCCAATCGCGCTACGACGACCTGCCAGCTCTACATGCGCCATTTCCCCGATGGCCAGACCATCGTCATCGAGCCCTTCCGCGCCCGCGCATTCCCCGTCATCCGCGATCTCATCGTCAACCGCGGCGCCCTCGACCGCATCCAGCAGGTCGGCGGCTTCGTCACCGCGCGCACCGGCAGCGCCCAGGACGCCAACAACATCCCCATCGCCAAACCCGACGCCGATCGCGCCATGGACGCCGCCGCCTGCATCCAATGCGGCGCATGTGTAGCCGCCTGTCCAAACGCCAGCGCCATGCTCTTTCTAGCCGCCCGCGTCTCCCACTTCGCACTGCTCCCCCAGGGCCAGCCCGAGCGCACCCAGCGCGTCCTCGATATGCTCGCCAAACACGACGAAGAAGGCTTCGGCAACTGCCGCAACCACTACGAATGCGAAGCCGTCTGCCCCGCCGAAATCTCCGTCCTCTTCATCACCAAACTAAACCGCGAATACCTCCGCGCCGAAGTTAAGAAGGCCGTGGAGTGAGACGCGGAAGCATCGACCCTTGGGCAGGCTCAAAATCTCTAATTTTGTCGAGGCGGCAGCCACGAGTTATGTACTTACATTTCACCCCCACCTCCTCACGACACCTCCCCTCGGGTAAAAATGCGACGCGGTCGTCAATCATCCGGCTTGCCTTCCCCCTCCCAAAGATCTAATTCGTTCCCTGCAATCCGATGAAAATTCACTGCACCTGGCGAAGGACGAACTCCTTGACCCTTTTTCCTGGAGATTGCGCTGACCTGCTGCGGTCCCTCCCCAACGAATCTGTAGATCTGGTATTGACCTCCCCGCCATATTGCATGGGCAAAGCATACGAAGATAAAAGAAAGGCCGCCGATTTCGTCAAAGATCATGAATCGATCCTACCTGAAATCGTCCGCGTCACCAAAAGCGGCGGCAGCATTTGCTGGCAGGTCGGTTATCACGTGAGCAACGGCGTAGTGACACCACTCGATTTCATCATATTCAGAATTTTGAGCGGCTATCCCAAGATTCGATTACGGAATCGAATCATATGGACATTTGGCCACGGGCTCCATCATTCCACTCGTCTTAGCGGTCGCCACGAAACCATTTTGTGGTTCACCAAGGGGGACGACTATAAGTTCAATTTGGATGAGATCCGTGTGCCGCAAAAATATCCGGGAAAGAGAGCTTACAAAGGGAAAAAGAAAGGACACCTCAGCGGCAATCCCCTCGGCAAAAATCCCTCCGACGTTTGGGATATACCAAATGTCAAAGCACGTCATATCGAGAAAACAGATCACCCGTGCCAATTCCCGATTGCGCTCGCACAGCGCGTTATCAAAGCTCTTAGCGGACCCGGCGATCTGATTTTGGATCCTTACGCCGGCGCCGGGACTACCGGTGGGGCCGCTGCGACGCTTGGCAGGCGCTTTGTAGGAGCCGAGCTCGACGCAGATTATTACGCTATCGCGTCAAAACGGATCGAAGCAGCAATGAACCAAACCCTTTCTTACAGGCCGGATAATCGACCCGTCTATGAACCCAAACCAAACACTTCATTGACTATTGTTCCGGCCGAATGGAAGGATCGTTTGAATAAAAAGGCGATACCTATATCCGCATATTATGGCTGATAAATTAGCAAAGGCATATCCACGGAAACATTTTTTCCTAGAAATGTTCACCAGAGACATTTCTCTGGAAGACTGCATTCTCGATCTAATCGATAATTCAATCGATGGGCTTATCAAGTCTCGGAATCTTGATATCTCATCGTCTTTACTCAACGGTAAAAACCGCGCAAGCAAAACGTCAAAGCTTCCAACCATCAAAGTTTCCTACTCCGACACGGAGTTTACGATTGCTGACGAATGCGGCGGCATCCCCCTCCAAGACGCACTGGACGATGCTTTTAATTTCGGCCACGCCGCGGGCGAGTCGAGTGGCTCCCTCGGCGTCTATGGCATCGGCCTGAAGAGAGCCATCTTCAAGATTGGAGAACTGTTCGAAATTAAATCCCATACGACGAAAGACGGATTTTCTATTGATCTCGATGTAAAGAAGTGGGCACAGAAAGACAGCAACTTGAAGGATTGGACAATCCCCTTGACGCCAAAAGGGGGCGTGCTTCCGAACAAAGCCGGCACCGTGATAACGATTCGGCGGTTGCGACCAGAGGTAGCCATGCTGATTAAGGCCGGCGGAATGGATGAAAGGCTTCGTCGAACTGTCTCGAAGACCTACGGTCTTTTCCTCGACAGGTTTGTTCGCATTAAGCTGAATGGCACCGCCGTCGAGCCATTCCATATTCCTATTGGCGAATCCGCTGAGGTCACGCCAGCGCACGACGAATTTCAAGATGGTGACGTTCGAGTGCGCCTTTTTGCAAGCCTGGCTGCCCGCGGTCCCAATCAAGAATGGCGAGGGGACGTTGCCGGTTGGTATGCGCTTTGCAATGGCCGAATCGTAGTTGCCGCCGACAAGACTGACCTGACAGGGTGGGGAACAATTCCCTCCGAAAGCGGCTTCCTTCCACAATTCCATTCCGGCAAGTTCCGCGGCTTTATCGGAGTGGCATTCTTCGAATCCACCAATCCGCTCGCTTTGCCTTGGACGACGACAAAACGCGGATTGAACAGAGAATCCCCGGTTTATCTTCGCGCCCGCAACCGAATGCGCGGAATCGCGCGACCGATCATTACATTCCTTGACAGTTTGTACAAAGCCGAAGCACCAGAAGAGACTACGGGACGGAATATCGCAGATGCCGTCAAAGCGACTAATCTGTCCACAATCGCCGCGCAGCCCCAGTCTACTTTTAGCGTTACCCCACGCGGGCGTACTTCTGCCCGGGCCACTGTCAGCATTCAATTCGAGGCAGACCGAAGGGATGTTGACAGGGTCCGGAAACATATAAAACACTTCAAATGGGGCGCGAATAAGATCGGTTCCTATACCTTTGAACACTATTTGAAGACCGAGTGCCCGGAATGAACGCACCGACGGAAAGTTATCTTAAGGTTCATTATGAGTTGCGACCCGCGAAACAGGTCGAGCGGCGTATGCTCATCGACGCGTTTCAACTCCTATCTCTTTCGGGCTTTTCTATCAAAGATTACCAATACACAGGGATGGGCTCATTCTATTTTATTGATTTCAGCCTTTTCCATCGATGGCTTGGATTCAAAAAGATGCTTAGTGTCGAGTATTCGAACAAAATCAGGAAAAGGGTCCAGTTCAACAAGCCCTTCGATTTTATTGAGATCAAGATCGCCCCGATTGGTGATGTCATACCAACGTTGTCTCCTGACCTCAAACATGCGTTGTGGTTAGACTATGACGGAATATTAAATGAATCGCACCTGGCTGACATTTCGTTGGCCACGACCTACTTATCCGTGGGATCCATTTTATTGATCACTGTCGACATAGAGCCTCCGACGGATACAGATGATCCGAAGGATTGGCGTAACTATTTTGTCGAGGAAATCGGATTGCCATCGTCTCTTCGGGCCTCACAATTCGCCGAATCCAAGCTGCCGGCCCGCAATATCGACGCGATTTCCAGGGCGATCTCCGAGGGGATTCTCGGCAGGCCTGAGGTTAGATTTCTTCCTCTTTTCAACTTCATATATTCCGACGGCCACCTAATGTTAACCGTAGGAGGCATGATTGGCACAGGCACGGAGCGACGCAAGATTGTAAAAGGTCCAATTGCTAAAGCGCTCTACTATCGCGGGGACTGGAAAGCTGAGCCATGCCGCATATCGGTGCCTCGCCTAACACGAAAGGAGCGGCAGTTTTTAGATTCTAAGATGCCATGCGGAGAGAACTGGAAACCTAAAGAATTTGAACTAGACGCGGAGAGTGTGGCTGCTTACCGGGAAATCTATCGTTTCTGCCCGGCCTATGCAGAGTTCCTACTCTGACTTAAGACTGGAAGGGAAAATGGGAAAATGACCTCAGGCAACAATCCTTGACAAAGCGTATCCCCGCCTTTGCAACGTCGGTCACTTTCCCCGCCTCCAAAAGCCTTTCTGAATCGCCGTCGCATCGATCCACACGTCCCAAACACCCTATCAAACCAACTCAAACTCCCGCGGGTAACAAACCATTCCACAAATCCCACCCACCGCCCCAGCCAACAGCTCCAGCACCATGAACGCCTCCGCCGGAACGCGAAACGGACACTCAATCCCAAACCGCGAAGCAGTCGCAAACCCAAACCGCCCATAATATCCCGGATCGCCCAGCACGATCACACCCGTGTGCCCCAATCGCCGGCACTCCTCCAATCCCCATCGGACGAGCGCCGATCCAACCCCCTTCCGTTGCCAGCCAGGCGCCACAGCCACCGGCCCAAGCGCCACCGCCCGCCCCGCCTCGCCAACAGTCACCCCGCTAAACGCTACGTACCCAGCAACGCGCCCATCGCTCACCGCAACACCCGAAACAATCAGTTGCCCCGACCGCCGCAGCCCATCCACCAAATCCGATTCCCCCGCCCGCCCAAACGCCACCCGAACGACATTTCGAATCCCCGGAATATCCTCACTCGCTTCCGGCCGAATCTCAGGTGTCGAATTCACTGCGCAAAAATAGATTGGTACCCGCCCGCATTTCTAAATGGCGACGCCTTTCAAGGAATCACGTCCCTGCCCTGGATACGGAACGCCGATGCCGCCTTGAGGAGCCGGCGGTCATTACTCCATATCTCCGAAAACCCATTCTCGAGTGCGCATGCCAGGTGCAGGGCGTCCGCCGAACGCAAATAGATAGTTGGTTCCAAAGCGCGAAATTCCGCCACCGCCGTCGCAAGCAAATCCGGAGTTACCGGAAGCCATGTCCAGATATGATCCACCTCGTCCGAATCGAACTGGCTCAAGATCATCCGGTATTGCCCACGCACTATCGTCCCTTCACGCAGCTTGCGACGAAGCGCACCCATCAACTCAAGCCGCCCATACGCACAGCACGCCACTCGCCCCGCCTCCGCCGCAAGCTCTCGCACCTCGCTGCTGCCATGCTCATTCACATAACACTTCGCCAGGTAAGCCGTATCAAAATAGATCACGCCCGCTCCCGATCCTCCGCCACATATACGCTCGAGTCACCGGCGGACCTGGGCAATTTCGAAAATCCCTTCACCAGCCGCCGCGCCGCAAACGGCTTCCCCTCATCCTCCGCCACCAACGAAGCGAGCTTCGCGATCGGACGCCCGCGGTCTGTGACGACAATCCCGCCCACATGCGCCGCCTTCCGGACCCAATCCCCGGTCTTCATGTGCAGTTCACTGATCGATATTCGAATCATGTGCGCATCGCCTCACAATTCCCTCGCATTGGCAAGCAACTGCGCTTTCCGGCACGGCCGGCTCCGCCCGGCCTCTCGCCTGATCCCCGGGGAGATTTTCATTTCGGCCAGGTCTTCAACGCGATTTCAACAGTGCGTATTAGTTCCTTGCGGGTCGCACCGGTGGACGCCTGGACTGTCAGGCCAAAGTTGACTGTCTGCACGTAGCGCGCGAGCGCATCCGCGTCTGCCTCGGCAGGAAGATCACCATCGGCGATTGCACGCCTGAAGCGCGCGCGCAACTCGGCAAGTCCGGCGGCGCGCTGCGCGGCGAATTCCTCCCGCAACGGATCGTCCCCGCAGGAAAGTGCGCCATGCACCCACATGCAAGTTGTCGGCGTATGTGGATCGGTCAATAAATCAACGACCCCGCGGAACACCCGCTCGACTACGGCGCACGCGGTCGGTTCTCGGAGCGCTTCAGAAAGATAAACGGACGGCCCCTTGGAATAGCGGTCCAGCACTTTGCGGAAGAGAGATTTCTTATTGCCAAATGCCGCGTAAAGACTCGGACGATTGATGCCCATCGCGTCTGTGAGATCGGAAAGCGTCGTGCCGAGGTAACCCTTCCGCCAAAAAACCTCCATCGCGCTGTCCAACGCCTCCTCTGTGTCAAAAGCCCGGGGACGCCCGGATGTCGATATGGGATGCTTGCGTTTCATACCGGTAGGTAAATAACTCTTTGACAGATTCCCGTTCAAGACGTTCATTCTATACCGAACGATACGGAATAGCGAATCAACCATCGAAATATCGAAAGGACCAAAGTCATGAACACCGGCAAACTTGCAGGAAAAATCGCCCTCGTCACCGGAGGCAATAGCGGAATCGGACTCGCCACAGCCAGGCGGTTTGTGTCCGAAGGCGCATATGTCTTCATTACTGGCCGCCGTCAACCCGAACTCGACGCCGCCGTAAAGCTCATTGGAAGCGACGTCGCCGGTATCCGTAGTGACGTCTCCAACCTTGCAGACCTCGACCGTGTCTATGCCGCCATTAAAAGCGAGAAGGGTCGCCTCGACATTCTCTTCGCCAATGCCGGAGGCGGCAGCCTCGCGCCCCTTGGCCAGATCACCGAGGAGCATTTCGACAAGACCTTCAACACCAATGTTCGCGGGCTGCTTTTCACCGTTCAAAAGGCGCTGCCTCTGATGCCGCCCGGTTCGTCAATCATTCTCAACGCGTCTATCACCTCCATCAAGGGCACGCCGGCCTTTAGCGTTTATAGCGCGACGAAAGCAGCCGTACGGTCGTTTGCGCGCAACTGGACGCTCGACCTCAAGGACCGCAAAATCCGTGTCAACGCAATCAGTCCGGGCGTCGTGCCCACTCCTGGCTACGATCTGATGGGACTGACAAAAGAACAGGTGCAGGGCTTTGTGGATTCTATGGTCACCACCATTCCGCTCGGTCGCGTCGGCGTCCCGGACGAAATCGCCAGAGCCGTCGTCTTCCTCGCGTCCGACGACAGCAGCTTCGTCAACGGCATCGAACTCTTCGTGGACGGCGGCATGGCGCAAATCTGACGCAAAGAATG
>Ga0206833_1066_pt1 | contig 24754 bp, 13 predicted proteins | sample Alteio_BWOrgCont_32_FD_152891 | JGI IMG/M metagenome (GOLD analysis project Ga0206833, IMG submission 152891) | Enriched cells from forest soil in Barre Woods Harvard Forest LTER site, Petersham, Massachusetts, United States -... | ecosystem: Environmental > Terrestrial > Soil > Temperate forest >... | reverse complement strand
GTGCCATGCATTTGAAAGATCCGATAGGTAAAAACGTAAAGATATTTAATGTGCCTTATCAAATTATCGGCGTGGTGAAAGATTATCATTTTGAATCATTACATGAAGTTGTAAAACCAGCGTTTATTTTAATGGGCGGCGGGACAAACCCCTGGTATAAAATGATTGTACGGATTAAGGCCGACGATCAAAAAGCCACATTGGCGAAAATTGAAAACCTTTATACTGCTTATAATCCTGGTTTCCCTTTTTCTTATACATTTTTAGATGAGGCTTATCAAAAACAATACGAAACAGAGGTGCGGGCCTCCAGGCTGTCGGAGTATTTTTCATGCCTGGCCATTATCATTTCTTGTTTGGGTCTTTTTGGTTTGGTGGCATTTACCGCTCAAAAACGACAAAAGGAAATTGGGATCCGCAAGGTAGTTGGCGCTACTGTAAACAATATTACCTTAATGCTTACCAGCGACTTTTTGAAGTTGATTTTCATAGCCGTGCTTATTGCCTTCCCGCTTGCCTGGTGGATAATGCATCAATGGCTGCAAAGTTTCGCCTATCGTGTTGATATAGGGCCGGCTGTTTTTTTAATTGCTTGTGCTGTGGTTATGCTGATAACGGTGTTAACGGTAAGTTTTCAGGCTATTAAAGCTGCTTTGGCCAATCCGGTTAAAAGTTTAAGAAGCGAGTGATTTAGATGTTCTGAGTAATAATAACGAACCAATAAACTCAAAAGATATGTTCAAGAACTATGTGATCATTGCATTCAGGAATATCAGACGTAATTTGAGTTATGCCTTTTTGAATGTTTTTGGCCTTACCCTGGGTATTGCTGCCTGCCTGGTTATATTTTTGATAGTTAGGAATGAACTAAATTATGACGATTATAGCAAAGCCGACCGGATTTACCGGGTAACGCTAAACGCTATCGATTTTAATTCAAATGTATCACTAGCGATTGCACCGGCCATGCGGGCCGACTTCCCCGAACTGGAACAGGTAGCACAGGTGATGTATAGTCATGAGGTGATGGTTAAGGTGAATAATAATCGCTTTCGCGAAAATGATTTTGCCTTTGCCGATGAACATTTGCCCGCAATATTCAATTTTCAATGGATTAGCGGCGACCCCAAAACAGCTCTTAGTGAACCAAATAGTATTGTTCTAACTGAAAGTATAGCCCGGAAATACTTTGGAGATAAAAACCCTATGGGCGAGGTGATCAATGTGGAAAATCAGATAAACGCTAAAGTTACAGGTGTTATAAAAGATCTTCCCGGTAACAGAAGCCTGCCTTTACAGATGCTGGTATCTTTAGAAACCATAAAGAGCCAGCTCAAAGGTAATATGTCCAATTTCTGGAATATTGGTGGCGGCTTTTTTACATTTATTTTGCTTCCTCAGCATTATTCTATACATCAAATACAACGTAAAATACCGGCGTTTCTTCACAAAAATTGGGACTTGAATCCTAAAGAGGTGAGGCTTCCGCTGCAGCCTCTTAAAGATATTCATTTTGATCAGCGTTATATCAATAATGTTGTGACACCAACATCAAAAGATACTTACTATGCGCTGTTTGGTGTGGCACTGCTAATTATTATTACAGCCTGCATTAACTTTATTAACCTGGCTACGGCACAGGCTATTAAAAGAGCCAAAGAAGTAGGTGTACGCAAAGTATTGGGAGCTCACCGTTCGCAATTGGTTAAACAGTTTATGGGCGAAACAACAGTACTGATATTAATTGCACTGATTTTAGGTATTGCGATAGCGGCCCTGTTTTTATCGGAGGCAGGTAACTGGCTGAATGTAAAAATTGGTGCAGATCAGCTGACGCAGCCGTTGGTAATCGGCGTTATAACCTCCTTAACTATTGTTGTTATCTTATTGGCGGGCTTGTACCCGGCCTTTGTTCAGTCGGCTTACCGACCGGTTGAATCATTAAAAAATAATACAGGAACACCATCAAGAGGTTTCACGCTGCGAAAAGGCCTGGTGGTAGCACAGTTTGCTATTTCGCAGATCCTGATTGTTGGTACTTTGGTTGTAGCTCATCAGATGGACTTTTTTCAAAACCAGGATTTGGGTTTTAACAAAGATGCTATTATTTCGTTTTATATTCCGAACCAGGCAAAGAAGGCGGTTTTAGAGCATGATTTGAGCAATAATCCCGGAGTGAAGCAAATTAGTTTTTCTACTGGCGCACCATCGTACAATAACAACTTTACTGGCTTCAGTGCACCGGCCTTTGGCTTGATTAAGGATGATGTGACCGAAGTGAAATTTGTTGACGAACATTATATTGATATGTTCGGTTTGAAGATGCTCGCCGGACAAAAAATTACTAAAGGTGATCCCAAAGATACGGTGCAAAATATTGTGGCCAACGAGACAATGATTCACAAAATAGGTATTATGGATCCGGGTAAAGCAATTGGCCAACATATCTCCATGAATGGCCGGCCCGCAAATATTATTGGGGTAGTACAGGATTTTCAAAGCGAATCAAAACATAAAAAAAGACGTGCCTGTGCTTTAATGTATTATGCTGATGCCTTTTTTATGGCAAATGTAAAGTTACAGCCTGCGGCAATGAGCAGTACTATTGATAACATCAGCAAATCATGGGCAGCTTTATTTCCTGATAACTTATTTGAATACCAATTTCTTGACGATCATATTGCCTCCTTTTATGCGCAGGAACAAAAGGTATACACCGCTTTTAAGCTTTTTTCTTCAATAGCGATATTAATAGGATGTTTGGGATTGTACGGGCTCATTTCGTTTGCCGCCTCGCAGCGCACCCGTGAAGTAGGGATCAGAAAAGTATTAGGTGCACCGCTGCTTAGTATTGTGGGTTTATTCTCAAAAGAGTTTATATTGCTTATATCTATAGCATTTTTCATCGCTGCCCCAATTGGCTATTATGCCATGCACAATTGGCTGCAGAATTATGCTTATCACATTAATATTGGTGCAGGCACATTTTTAATAGCTATAGCAGCATCGTTTATTATTGCGGCCGTTACCATATCATACCAAACAATAAAAGCTGCATTAGTTAACCCTGTAAAAAGTTTACGAAGCGAATAATTCTAAAAAAAACAAAGTACCAACGAAAACTAAATTAAAATATCATGATAAGAAATTACATCAAAACGGCCCTTCGCAGCCTGATGAAAAATAAAGGTTTTACTATTATTAATGTGCTGGGGCTTGCTTTGGGTTTGGCTACCTGCCTGCTTATTGTATTTTATGTGTTTGATGAATTAAGTTATGACAGATACAATGAAAAGGCTGATCGCATTTATCGTGTAAATGATGATATCAAATTTGGTGGAGTTAGCAATTCATATGCAGTATCACCGGCACCTATGGCGGCTGCCATGAAAGCTGATTTCCCTGAAATTGAACAGGTGGTTAGATTTAGGGGTAAAGGCGGCAGCCAGGTTAAAAAAGGCAACCAGAATATACAGGAAGATATGATGATTTATGCCGATCCTTCTATTTTTGATGTGTTTACACTGCCCATGGTCAATGGGAACCCGGCAACAGCATTAACTGAACCCCATAGTGTTGTAATAACCGAGAAGATTGCCCAAAAGTATTTTAACAGAACTAATGTGGTAGGAGAGGTGTTAACTTTTAATGATACGGCTCAATATAAAATTACAGGGGTTATTAAAAATATTCCACATCAATCACATTTTCGTTTTGATTTCTTTATCTCCATGCCAACACTTGCCGAGGCTAAAGAAATTGCATGGTTCGATTCAAATTTTAACACTTATATATTGCTGAAATCCGGTGCCGATTCCAAAAAATTGGAAGCCAAATTTGACGATTTTTATAAAAGACACGCGGGACCGCAATTGGAAAGCATTCTCCATTTAAACTTTACAAAATTTGAGCAAGCCGGCAACTATATCCGTATTAATTTAATTCCGCTAAAAAAAATACACCTATATTCCAATCGCGTTGCGGAATTTGACGCCAATGGCAACATTGATTATGTTTATATTTTTTCGGCAATAGCTATTTTTATACTGCTGATAGCCTGCGTAAACTTCATGAACCTTTCAACAGCAAGGTCATCAAACAGGGCGCGCGAAGTTGGCGTGCGTAAAGTATTGGGCTCGCCCCGTAAATATCTTATCGCTCAATTTTTAACAGAATCTATCATCGTTACCCTGTTGGGCGCCGTGATTGCCGTTTTTGCAGCCTGGGCGTTATTGCCATTGTTTAACCAGATGTCGGGCAAGGATCTAATAATAACTCCACACATAATAAGCTGGCTTATTCCCTCATTATTTATAATTATAATAGTAATAGGTTGTTTGGCGGGCTCTTATCCCGCATTTTTCCTTTCGGGCTTTAATCCAATTGAGGTTTTAAAAGGTAAGCTGGCAAGTGGCTTTAAAGGCGGATTGCTTCGCAGTGTCCTTGTCGTATTTCAATTTGCCATCTCTATAATTTTAATTATTGGAACCCTGGTTATCTACAATCAATTAAAATTTATTCAGAATAAAGACCTCGGATACAATCGCGATCATGTGTTAACCGTAGGAAACATGGATGCTCTTGGTAGCAGCGCTACAACCTTTAAACAGGAAGTAAAACAAATTGCGGGTGTTACCGATGCCAGTTTAGCAGCAGCTTTGCCTACATGGGATTATGGCAACAGTACCTCACTTTTTAAAGATCAGGCACCGGACCCCAAACGGGCATTGCATACACAGATTTGGGGCATTGACGAAGATTATATCAATACACTTGGAATGAAGATTATCAGTGGTCGCAATTTTTCAAAAGAAATGCTCACAGATTCATCCGGACTAATTATTAATGAAGCAGCAGTAAAAGTACTGGCATTTTCAAACCCGATTGACCAAAAATTATATGCTCCGGCCGATAATATGGTTAAAAATCTCAAGGCATATCACATCATTGGTGTAATAAAGGATTTTAACTTTAAGTCGCTCCGTTTAAATGTTACCCCATTAGTTTTCAGGTTTGATGGCAGCACAGGCGCTTTTTGTGTGCGTGTTAACTCCGCCAACACGCCCGCGTTATTGGCGCAAATTAAAAAAAGGTGGATGGAACTATCCCCTAATCATCAATTTGATTATTCGTTTTTAGATCAGCAATTTGACGCGCTTTACCGTTCTGAGCAACGCATCGGCACAATATTTATAGCCTTTTCCTCTCTCGCAATAATTATAGCCTGCCTTGGCTTGTTTGGTTTAGCTGCTTACGCCGCTGAGCAACGTACAAAAGAAATTGGTATCCGTAAAATTTTAGGGGCCGATATGTCTACTATTGTTGGTATGCTTTCTAAAGATTTTATTAAGCTGGTAGGTATTGCTATACTCATAGCTTCGCCGGTAGCCTGGTGGGCCATGAAACAATGGTTGCAGGGATTTGCTTACCGGCAAAATATCCAATGGTGGGAAATGGCACTGGCGGGAGCAACAGCTATTTTAATTGCCCTTGCTACTATAAGCTTTCAATCTATCAAAGCAGCATTAACCAACCCGGTAAAAAGCTTAAAGAGTGAGTAAAGAAACAGATGTTTTAAAGATTGAAATGCATTTAAAAGTTTAAATTTATATAGATAAGGATGCAACCTAAGTATTAAAACATCAGTCTTATACCAAAAGCCTGTATCATGATAAAAAATTACTTTAAAACTGCCTGGCGTAATATTTTAAAGAATAAATTTTACGCATCGATCAATATTATTGGTCTTACAGTTGGTTTAACCGTTGGCTTGCTTATTTTGCTTTGGATAAACAATGAGTTAAGCTTTGACCAGTTTCATACAAAAGCTGATCAGTTGTATCAGGTTGAGGCACAGATAGGATCGGGTAGTAGCAGGCAGATATGGGCGGGGGTGCAGGGGCCTATAGCAACGTACGCGCTTAAAGAGGTTCCGGGCGTTCAAAATGCTACACGGATAGTTGGCAGCTATGATTATTCCGTTTTCAGATATAAAGATAAACTATTAAAACCCGGCGAAAATGGTAGTTATTTTGTGGATCCTTCATTCTTCAAGGTCTTTGATTTTAAATTATTAAGAGGTAATAGCAGCGCTCCGTTTCCCGATGATAAATCAGTTGTTATAAGTGAAACTACCGCAAAACGTTTTTTTGGCGATGCCGACCCGATTGGGAAGGTATTACTGGCCGACAATAAAGATAACTATACCGTTGCCGGGATAATTGCCGATGCACCCGAAAATTCTACTATAAAATTTGATATGCTCTTTTCTATCAACGTAAAGAAAAATCAATACAGCGGTAAAGATTATTGGAAATCAATGGATGAAGATTGGGGTAATTATTATACTGCCACTTTTTTGCAATTACAGCCTGGCGTTTCCCCTCAATCGGTAGCTGATAAGCTAACAAAAATCCATATACAGCATCAGCCGGGACCCGAAGCGTCAAGAGTTAAATATCAGCTTCAATCACTTACGCAATTACATCTTTATAACCCCGACGGCAGCCCTTCGGGCTTACAAACGGTAAATATATTTTTCATTGTGGCTATTCTTATATTGCTTATAGCCTGTATTAATTATGTAAACCTGAGCACTGCCCGCGCCATATTGCGCTCAAAGGAGGTAAGCATCCGCAAAATAATCGGAGCCGAAAAGAAGCAATTGTTTGCGCAATTTGTTATTGAAACAGCCTTGTTTTTTTCGATAGCCCTGATACTGGCTTTTGCGGCAATTACACTGCTAATGCCTTTGTATAACAATGTATCGGGCAAACAAATGCAATTTAATTTATTTGATGCCAGCGTTTGGAAAGTTGTTGGTTTTACCATTGCCGCAACGCTTGTGGCTTCAAGTATTTACCCGGCGTTATTGCTATCATCATTTAAACCAATTAATGCCCTAAAAGGAAGTATTTCCCTGGGCGTCGGCAATGCCACATTCAGAAAAATATTGGTTGTTACGCAGTTTGTTTTTTCAATAGGGTTAATTATCAGTACGCTAATTATTAATAGCCAGCTAAAATATATCAGGGAGAAAGAATTGGGATACGATAAATCATACGTGTTCACTTTCGCTATGCGCGCTATGGAAAAGAACTATCAAGCCGTTAGATCAGAGTTACTTAACATGCCGGGAGTATATGGCGTGGCTAGTTCGGGCATTAATATTATGAATATTGATAATACCACATCTGATACCGAGTGGGATGGGAAAGTAACAGGCACATCATTTTTGATCCATCCGATTTATATAGATAAATATTACCTCAGTTTCTTTAAAATAAAATTTGCTGCCGGGACCGGTTTTTCGGGCTTCAAAAGTGATTCGGCACATTATATTTTAAATGAAACAGCGGTGCATGATGCCGGGATAACAAACCCCATTGGAAAAAGATTCAAGTTGCACGGCCAAAACGGAACCATAATTGGCGTGGTAAAAGATTTTCATTTTGCATCATTAAAGCAAAAAATTGAGCCTGCAATTTTTTCCTACCAGCAAAGTAACTGGAGAATGTCTGTTCGTACAACGGGGAGGGATGCAGCTAAGGCAATAGCATCGGCCAATAAAATGTGGAAACAATACAATCCCGCTTTTCCATTCGAATATACTTTTATGGACGAGGATTATAACAATATGTATAAAGCGGATCAACGGTCGGGAACGCTTTTCAGCGCATTTGCAGCCATTGCTATACTCATTTCCTGCCTTGGCCTTTTCGGTTTGGCAACTTATACAGCACAGGTTAAAGTTAAGGAAATAGGCATCCGCAAAGTATTGGGGGCTAGCGTGGTTAACATTACATCAATGCTTTCAAAAGATTTCCTGCTGCTGGTCATCATGTCATTAATAATAGCCAGCCCACTGGCATGGTTTGCCATGAACAAGTGGCTACAGGACTACGCATATCGAATTAGCATAAACGGCTGGGTATTTGTGCTGGCTGGCGCAGCTGCGGTATTAATAGCCTTCCTGACCATAAGTTTTCAAGCTGTAAAGGCCGCGCTGGCAAATCCGGTAAAGAGCTTAAGAAGCGAGTAAAAGACAAATATTTTAGCGTAATTAAAATGGTTTTCGATGCAACCTGTATGCAAAAATAATAGTCTTATAAAAGTTCGGTATTAATCTAAATTTTTATTTATGCTAAAAAGCTATTTTAAAATCGCGTGGCGCAATCTGCAAAAAAATAAACTGTACTCTTTTGTTAATATTATAGGCTTAACAATAGGTATTGTAAGCTGTTTATTAATCGGTGTTTATTTAAAGCATGAGCTGACGTATGATAACTTTAATAAACATGCTGATAAAATTGTACGCGTTACCATGGAGTATAATCATGGTGGAGGATCGCAAAAAATGGCTTGCACAGGTACAAAAGTGGGCCCGCAATTCAGCAGAATGTTTCCTGAAATTGTGGACTATGTACGCCTATATAAAAGTTCAAGGATAGTTAAGCATGATAACCTGGTATTTGAGGAAAATAATTTCCTGTATGCGGAGCCTTCTTTGTTTCAGATTTTTTCTTTTAAACTCGTAAAGGGGAGTATTGCCGATGCTTTAAGTTCGCCGGATAAAATGGTTATATCGCAAACAACCGCAAAAAAATACTTCGGCGATGAAGAGCCAATTGGCAAAGTTTTAAAAGCTGGAGATAGAAACTATACCGTTTCTGCTGTCGCCGCTGATGCGCCTTCAAATTCCCAATTTAAATTTGATTTTCTAGTGCCTTTTAACACACTTAATCAGGCAAAAAAGGAACAATATTATGGAGCCAACTATATAACCTACTTGCTGCTTAAAAATAAAGACCAGATACAACCGCTGCAACAAAAAATACGCGATTATATGAAGGTGGTTAATAAAGATGAGCTTAAGTTGCCCGATGGACAGTTTGTGAATTTTTATCTGGAGCCGTTAACAAAGGTTCATTTATATTCAAACCTGCCAGGCGATATGGAACCTGCCGGCAGCATTGTTTACGTTTATATTTTGGTTGTAGTGGCGCTGCTGATTTTAATTATTGCATGTGTTAATTACGTTAATCTTTCAATTGCCCAATCTGCCGGGCGTGGTGCCGAAATCAGTATCCGGAAAGTTATGGGGGCCGGGCGGTATCAGCTGTTTACGCAATTTATTGGCGAGGCATTACTCGTTGCCTTTATCGGTGTTGTTTTGGCCGTAGGCATAGCCTTTATTGCATTGCCTTATTTTAACCAGATATCTGGTATCCAGTTTAACTATGCTGCATTTTTTGATCCCACAATAATGATCAGCGTATTGTTATTAACCGTAATTATTGGATTAGCGGCCGGAGCTTATCCTGCGGTATTGTTATCCAATATCAAACTATCAAAAATATTAAGAGCCGGTTTCTCTTTTACTTCGGGAACCGGTACACGCAAATCGTTAATTATTTTTCAATTTGTTATCTCCATATTTCTCATTATCACTACGGTGGTAATCTTGCAGCAGTTGTCGTATATCCGCAATACAGACATTGGCTATAACAAAAGTAATGTAGTGGTTTTACCCATTGGTTATAATATGAGTATAACGCGTATAAACGAGCTAAAAAAAGAAATACGTAATACTCCGGGAGTTGAAAGTGTTGCCGCGGCAAATAACGAACCCGTGAATGTAATGTGGGGGGATGCTATAAAGACAGATGATGGTAAAAGTCTTACCGTAAATGCCTTACCCATGGACGAGGATTTTATAAAAACAATGCAGTTGAAAATAGTTGCTGGTAACGATTTCGATCATACAGATGTTTTACAGATGGATACCACTAATAATTATAAAAATTTCCATTATTCATTTATATTGAATGAATCGGCAGTGAGGGCTTTGGGTTGGACGCCGGAACAGGCAATTGGAAAGAAAATATCAAAAGATTTACCCGGAACGATAAAAGCCGTAGTGAAGGATTTTAATTTTAAATCGTTTCACAGCTCTATCAGCCCATTGCTTATATTTTTAGATTATTATCAAACCCAGGATTTGTTTGTAAGAATAAAAGGCAACAATACGCCAGGTACAATAGGCTCAATTGAAACCCTTTGGAAGCAACAAGTGCCGGAACGGCCGTTTGAATACAAGTTTTTAGATGACGACTATGATGCACTGTATCGCACAGAACAACGTGCGGCTGAAGTTTTTACAACTTTTTCTGGTTTAGCGATATTGCTTGCTTGTCTGGGGCTGTTTGCCATCACCGCATTCTCTGTAGTACAACGAACCAAAGAAATTGGCATAAGAAAAGTACTAGGTGCAAATGTGAGTTCTATTGTTTTGCTTATATCGAAAGATTTTTTGTTGATGGTATTCGTTGCCATTGTAATTGCTTCGCCCATAGCCTGGTTTGTATCAAATAAATGGCTTCAGGATTTTGCATACCGCATCCATATTAATTGGTGGATATTTATTGCTGCCGGGGCAGTTTCCTTAATAATAGCAGCATTTACAATAAGTTTTCAGGCTATTAAAGCGGCCTTGGCAAACCCGGTAGACAGTTTAAAAACAGAGTAATCAGCACTGATAATCACACCGTATATATTAATTGCTAACTATTGTTAGTTTTTGCAATAATATTTATGATGCCATGCAACGTACGCTTTAAAATACTGGTCTATTATATAAACTAAATAAAAAGAGATGAAAACGTATTTACTAGTATTGCTTATTGCATGCCAAAGCACTGTTCTTTTAGCGCAGGATTGGAATAAAACGCCCTATCAAACAAAGTCATTAGCTAATGATGCCATTAAAAATGTTTATGTAGAAACATCGGGTGGCAGTATTGCTGTTAGCGGTGCTGCAGGTGAGGCCCCCCGTGTTGATATCTATGTACACGGAAATAACAACCAGGAACTTTCAAAAGAAGAAATACAAAAAAGACTGGACGAAGATTACAAGCTGGAAGTTACAGTAACCAATCACGAATTACACGTTTTGGCAAAAAGGAAACATGATGGTGGTAATTGGGATTGGAGAAGACAATTAAGTATTTCTTTTAAAATATTTGTTCCTAAAAATATTGATACCCATCTGGGCACTAGCGGTGGCAGTATTCACCTGGATAATTTATCAGGCAACGAGAACTTCAGCACCAGCGGCGGCAGCTTACACGTGGATGCTCTAACAGGAGTAATTAAAGGCGAAACAAGCGGCGGTAGCATTGAAGTTGCTAATTCGGGCAATGATATTAATTTGGAAACAAGCGGCGGAAGTATTCATGCCAGCAATTGTCGTGGAACCATAAAACTGGAAACATCAGGCGGCTCGTTACATTTAGAGGATTTAAAAGGAACCATCCGTGCAGAAACGAGCGGTGGCAGTATTCAGGCAAACAGCATTGAAGGCGAACTTATTACTGGAACATCAGGCGGCAGTGTTAATTTAACCAAATTATCATGTAGTCTTGAAGCTTCAACCAGCGGTGGTAGCATGCATGTTGATATGGATCAGGTGGGCAAATATGTAAAATTGGATGTTAGCGGCGGCCATGTTGATTTGAAGTTACCGGCTAACGTTGGAATGAACCTGAATTTATCAGCAGATAAAATAAATTCTGTTTCGGTAAAAAACTTCAGCGGCGAATGGGAAAAAACTCACATTAAAGGAAGCATAAACGGGGGCGGTATACCGGTGAGCGTTGATGCCAGCGGCAGCCTGAACCTGAGTTTTAACTAATAATAGCATTTAACGCTTACAAAGCGGTTTGCAGGGTCTTTTATCAGCGACTTTGCAAACCGCTTTTGTATTTATAGTTTTTTAATTCTTTAACTCCTACTCTCCATAAAAAACTGTATCAGAATCGTACACAGGGTGTTACGTCTTCGAACAGTTTTATTTTTGTTGTGGATGTAAGTTATTGATTTTTAGTATATTAATCGTTTGGTATGGGTTTTAAATATACTTTGTGAAAATATAGGGCTATGATAAAAAATTATTTAAGGAGTGCATTGCGTAATATCAAAAGGCACCCGTTTATTTCATTTATTAACATATTTGGGTTAACGGTAGGACTAACCTGTTGTCTGCTTATTTTAACCTATATCATTAATGAGCGGAGTTATGATAAATTTAACAAAAATGCGAATAGTATTTACAGAGTAACCCGGATATTTTATTCGGGGCAAGGTGTTGAAAGTTTGCATTTAAGTGCTATTGCGCCGCCATTTGGACCTCTATTGCAAAGCGCCTTTCCTGATATAGAAAAAGTAACCCGCGTTTTGCCAAACGGTATATCAGCATTAAAATACAAGGACAAACTTTTTAATGAGAAGAATGGATTTATTGCAGATGAGAATTTTTTTGATTTTTTTAACGTACCGATTGTAAAGGGCGATCAAAAAAACGCATTAGTAGAACCTTACTCTGTAATGATGACTGAGGCCACCGCAAAGAAATATTTCGGTGATGAAGATCCTATAAACAAAACGATTCAGCTGGATAATAATAAACACGAGTTTAAGGTTACGGGTGTTTATAAGGCGTTTCCATCGAACGCGCACCTGCATCCCGATTTGTTGTTATCAATTTAATACTTTAAAAGACAGTACCGTTTATGGCGAAAAACAGCTGGAAACTAATTTTGGTAACAATGCATTTTATACCTATTTGCTTTTTCCAAAGGGCTATAATGTAAGCCGGATTGAGGCTCAGCTGCCTGCCTTTTTAGATAATTATGTACACCTGCCAGGTATGCCCGGCAATGTAAAAACGCATCAGGCTACCAAACTTACTTTACAAAAACTTACTGATATCCACCTTACTTCGCATTTGGACGATGAAATTGAAGAGAATGGTGATATTATCAGGGTGTATATATTTTCGGCCATTGCATTATTTATCTTATTGATAGCCTGCATCAATTACATGAACCTGTCTACCGCACGGTCAACTTTAAGGGCAAAAGAGATAGGGATAAGAAAGGTAATTGGCGCTCAACGGAAAGAAATTATCAGTCAATTTTTAAGCGAATCTATATTAATTACATGGATCGCCTTGATCCTTGCTTTTGCAATTACGGTATTAGTTTTACCATTAATAAATAAACTATCCAACCAGGTATTGTCGGTTAATAGCTTATTGCATTGGCCAGTTTTACTCCCGGTATTGCTATTACCATTTGTAATTGGATTGATCAGCGGTATTTATCCGGCCTTATTTATGTCGTCATTTGTGCCGGTAAAGGTATTGAAGGGCATTTTGAAGGTAGGATCAGGAAATATTTCTTTCAGGAAAGTTTTGGTTGTACTTCAGTTTTCTATTTCCATTATTTTAATTGTGGCTACTACAGTAGTGTATCAGCAGCTGCAATACGTTCAAAATAAAGACCTGGGATTTAATAAGGACTTTATTTTAACGATGGACTTCCCCAATGCGTTGAGCAAGCAGTATCAGTCATTTAAAAATGAAATTGAAAAAAATGTCGCGGTAAAAAATGTTGGCCGGTCATCACGTATTCCGTCCGGGCGTTTGCTGGATGAACAGGATGCAGCTGTTTTGCAAGGCGGATCGATGCAGTCGCTCAAAATAGACTTGAAATGTATAGCAACCGATTATGACTTTATTCCAACCTTCGGAATGCAAATGGCATCGGGCCGTAATTTTTCAAAAGCATTTACTACGGATACCGGTAACTACATTATTAATGAATCTGCAGTGCAAGCTTTAGGATGGAAAACTAACGAAAACGCAATAGGTAAGGATATGAGGTATGGCGGTATACGAGGGAAGGTAATTGGCGTTGTAAAAGATTTTCATTTCGAATCCCTGCATCAGCAAATTATACCGTTAATTATGACCCTGCCTTCTCCCAATCAAAATTTCAATGGCAAAATTTCAATAAAAATTGACGGGCATAATGTTAGGTCGGCCATGGGCACTATTGAAGGTACCTGGCATAAATATTTACCGGAAGTACCTTTTGATTTTACTTTTCTGGATTCAAAATTTGCCCAATTATATAATAGTGAGCAGCAGCAGGGCAGTTTGTTTACCATATTCTCGTGCATTGCCATATTTATTGCCTGCCTGGGCCTGTTTGGCTTATCGGCATTTACCATAACCCAGCGGGTTAAAGAAATAGGCATACGTAAGGTTTTAGGAGCGAGTGTGGTGCAAATAGTAACTGAATTATCAAAAGACTTTTTAAAACTGGTGTTAATTGCAGGAGTATTTGCTTTACCAACCGCGTGGTTTTTTATGAACAAATGGCTGCTTGATTTTGCATTCCGCATCAATATTAGTTGGTGGGTATTGGCATTGGCAGCCGTTATTGCTTTAATTATTGCCTTTGCAACCATAAGCTTTCAATCCATTAAGGCAGCATTGGCAAACCCGGTAAAGAGTTTAAGGAGCGAGTAATAAGCATTTTATTGTTGTATCAAAAACGAACAGTATGTGTTTCACTTACGAACATGTTCGTAAATAAAAATGCTGGTTATTGTGTTGATTATTAATGCATTGTGATTTTGGTATGTGGTTTATACTTCTTATAGTAAGTTGAAGTTATGATAAAAAATTATTTAAAAATTGCCTGGCGAAATATCATTCGCCATAAAACTTATTCGGCTATTAATGTAGTTGGTTTAACAATAGGTATTGCAGCCTGTTTGCTTATTTTTCTAATTATTCAGTACGAGTTGAGTTATGATACTTTTCAGCCCAACTATAAAAACATCTATCATATTGCTACCGAGCAAATGAGCGAGAGTGGTGTAGACTATAATCCGGGCGTTGCCATACCGGCTACTGAAGCCTTAAGACTGGAATTTCCCAAGGCAAAGGTGGCATCTATTAATTCCAGCTATGGCAGCCAGATTACAGTGGCTGATGGCAATGATCTTAAATATAACGGCGGCAAAAAATTCACAGAAAACGTAGGGGTTGTTTTTATAGAACCTCAATTTTTTGATATTTTCAGTTGGAAATGGTTGGCAGGTAGCGCTGCCGTTTTAGTTAATCCTAATATGGTAGTATTAGATCAAAGTACTGCTTCAAAATATTTTGGCAGCTGGACAAATGCCATTGGCAAATCCATTAAAATGGATAATTTAATTAATCTGAAAGTTGCCGGCGTAATTGAAAATGCACCCAATAATAGCGATTTCCCATTTAAAGTATTGGTATCACACATCACCTGGAAGAACTATCCTAAAGACTATAATTATTCCTCAGATTGGGGATTACTCAGCAGCAATCACCAGGTTTTTATGCTCTTTCCTGATCATACCAAACCGCAATATATTGATGAGCAACTAAAAAGAGTAACAATTAAGTACTATAAATCTGGTCTTAAACATCATCTTATTGTTGCTCAGCCATTGTCACTAATGCATTTTGATACCATATTTGGCAACACACTGGGCGACCATATCACTACAAAAGCAACGCTGCGCACCTTATCATTTATTGCCATTTTAATTATTGTAATGGCCTCTATTAATTTTATTAATCTTTCTACTGCCCAATCTGTAGGGCGTTCAAAAGAGGTAGGTATCCGTAAGGTATTGGGCAGCAGTAGGAAACAACTGGCGGTACAGGTAATAGGCGAAACTGCCTTTATTGTTATTGGAGCAACCATTTTGGCTATTTTGGTTGGCAAATTAAGCCTGCCTTATTTAAAAAATATTGCCAGCGTTCCTGATGATATCAATTTGCTAAATGGTGGCAGCGTGTTTTTTTTAATTTTAACTGCAGTTGTGGTAATTGTTCTTTCGGGTATTTACCCGGCTTTAGTAGTGTCTGGTTTCAAACCTGTTTTGGCGCTTAAAAACAAAATCACAGCTGCCTCTATTGGTGGTATTTCACTAAGGCGTACACTCGTGATAACGCAATTTGCTATATCTCAACTATTAATTATAGGTACAGTGGTGGCTGTTAATCAGATGGATTTTGTAAACAAGGCCGATTTAGGCTTTAACAAAAATGCAATATTAATGCTTCCGGGCTATACCGATAGCCTCAGTCTTCGAAAAATGCAATCGTTTAAACAACAGCTTTTGCAAAATTCCGCTGTACAGGCAGTAAGCTTTACCAGTGACGCACCATCGTCCGACAATAATTCAGCTGAAAACTTTGCCTATAATCATTCGGTAAAAGACGTTGGATTTCCAACATTTGTTAAAATTGGTGATGCCGATTATTTTAAAACATTTGGTTTACGGTTTACTACAGGCAGGGGATATGATGTTAGTGACACCATGCGCCAGGTGGTAGTAAATCAAACACTATTGCGGAAAATTGGTATTGAGCGCGATGAAGAGGCAGTTGGTAAAACCATCAGATTGGGCGGCGGAACATGGGCAACAATAACCGGCGTTGTTGAAGATTTTAAAACCAATTCTTTAAGAGAAACAGTAAAACCGATTGTTATTTATCCGCTAAAAAAATATGAATCGCAGGCAGCTGTAAAATTAAAATCTAATGATCTGGTAAAAACTGTTGCCGGTATTCAATCACTCTGGGAAAGAACCTATCCCGAATATGCATACAATGGCTTTTTCCTCGATGAATCAATAGCCAAATTTTATAAACAGGAAAATCAGTTGGCATTGGTTTATAAAATATTCGCCTTCATTGCCATATTTATTTCGTGTCTTGGCTTATACGGCTTAGTGTCGTTTATGGCGGTACAACGAACAAAAGAAGTAGGCGTTCGCAAAGTTTTAGGGGCATCGGTAAGCAGTATAGTTTTATTATTCTCTAAGGAATTTGTTGTGCTAATCATTATATCATGCATAATCGCCATGCCGGCCGCTTATTACATCATGACGGGTTGGCTGCAGAATTTTGCTTATCGTATATCATTAAATATATGGGTTTTTGTACTATCCGTTATTGTTTCGGTGGTAATAGCCTGGCTAACAGTAAGCTATAAAGCAATCAAAGCGGCTACTGTGAATCCTGTAAAAAGCCTCAGAAGCGAATAGAATGCAACAAGCAGTTGAACCAATGAACTAAATTATCATGATAAAGAATTACATTAAAACCACCCTGCGCAGTTTGTTGAAGAACCGCGCATTTAGTTTTTTAAATATTGCCGGGCTTGCTATAGGTATCGCTTGTGCTTCGTTAATATTTTTATGGGTGCAGGATGAGCTTACCTATAATCAAAACTTTAAAAAGCACGATAGCCTGTACACTATTTATGAAAATCAAACTTATGAAGGCAAAGTAAGTACTTTTCATGCTACGCCCGGGCCTATGGCCAAATTGTTAAAAGCCGAAATACCCGGTATAAAACGGGCGGCCCGAACCACCGGAGGAGATGGCGATGAACTGTTTGCCCTTGGTGATAAAACAATTACCGAAAAAGGACGATTTGCCGACCCTGAACTGCTTCCAATGCTCAATTTGCCTTTCGTTAAAGGAGATGCTGCAAATCCATTCCGGGAATTGCATTCTGTTGTGATAAGCGAAAAAATGGCAGCCAAGTTTTTTGGCGATGCAGATCCTATTGGCAAAACATTAAAAGTAAATAACGAGCAGGAGTATACTGTTACAGGAGTTTTTAAAGATTTGCCGAAAAATTCAAGCTTTCAATTTCAATGGCTGTCGCCGATGGGTAATGTTGATCATAAGCAACCCTGGATGACTATTTGGGGCGCCAATTGGGCCCGCACTTTTGTTGAACTGGAGCCTTCCGCAAACCTTGCCTCGGTTAATCAAAAGCTAAGTCATTTTATCGCCAATAAAATGAAAAACGATAATAAAACAGTTTGTTTCCTATTTGCGATGAACAACTGGAACCTGCATGATAATTTTATCGACGGCAAAATGAGTGGCGGCCGGATACAATACGTTAACATATTCTCCTTTATTGCCTTTATAATTCTACTGATCGCCTGTATTAACTTCATGAATTTATCAACCGCACGATCCGAACAACGGGCCAAAGAAGTTGGGGTACGAAAAGTGATGGGTGCCGGCAAGGGTAAATTAATAGGGCAGTTTATCAGCGAGGCTGTCATCATGTCGTTTATTGCAGTGTTAGTAGCCGTTGGAATAATTTATTTGGCTTTACCATCATTTAACAACCTGGTTCAAAAAGATTTAAGTGCCGATGTTTTTGCTCCCATGCATTTAATATACCTTGTTAGTATAAGCCTTATTACCGGTTTACTGGCGGGTAGCTATCCGGCGTTTTATCTTTCTTCATTTAACCCGATAGCTGTTTTAAAGAATATAAAAATAAAGTCGGCTATTGGTACAGGTTTTATCAGGCAGGGTTTGGTGGTCATTCAGTTTTCAGTATCAATAATATTGATAATAGGAACCATTATTATTTATCAGCAAATACAATTTATAAAAAACCGTCAGCTGGGTTTTGCTAAAAGCAACCTAATTTATATCAACCTGCAAGGCAAGCAGGCAGATCAGTTTCCGACGGTTTATAACGATCTTAAACAAACGGGTGTAGTTGAAGATGCAGCATTGAGCGATAACCCAGCTTTACAAATAGGGAGTAATACCGACAATTATTCGTGGGATGGGAAGGATGCCAGTAAAAATCCATTGATCTCCTGGCAAAATGTAAGTCCGCAATTTATATCGACTATGGGGATGAAGCTTGCAGCAGGTCGGGATTTTTATCACGAAGCTGCGTTAGACAGCAATAGTGTAATTATTAATGAAGCCTTTGCAAAACAAATGGGCAAAGAGGGCAGAGTAGGAGCAATTATAAGAGACGGCGGAAAAAAAGCATTCACCATAACCGGAATTGTTAAAGATTTCCTTTATAACGATATGTATGCAAGTGCAGCGCCGCTTATACTTTACTGCCATCCTGCAGGTACCGGCGTTTTAAGCATCCGTTTTAAATCCGGCGTAAACTTGCAGACGGCATTGGTAAAAACAGGCGCTGTTATCAAAGCCGATAACCCTGGTTATCCTTTCGAATACCAATTTATCGACGATGATTTTAACCAGTTGTTTCAAACCGAAACATTAACCGGCACACTTGCGGGAGTTTTTGCATCGCTGGCTATTTTTATTTCGTGTTTGGGACTGTTTGGTTTGGCAGCCTATACCGCAGAGCGCCGCATAAAAGAAATCGGCATACGCAAAGTGCTCGGCGCATCTGTTTCTGGGCTTGTCGGCTTGCTATCAAAAGGCTTTTTGAAATTAGTTGGCCTGTCGTGCATTATTGCTTTCCCGGTAGCGTGGTTCTTTATCAACAATTGGCTGCGAAGCTATCAGTATCGCGTAACGGTAAATTGGTGGATATTTTTAATATCCGGCGTGCTGGCTATTGTTATTGCGCTAACCACCGTAAGTTTTCAGGCTATCAAAGCCGCCCTAATGAATCCGGTTAAAAGTTTAAGGAGCGAATAGGGGTTGATGATTCTACCAATAAACTAATGAACAATTGAACTAACAAACCAACGAAACGAGACAATCATGATAAAAAACTATTTAAAAATTGCATGGCGCAACATTTGGAAAAACAAGGTTTTTTCGGCAATTAATATCATTGGTTTGTCCGTAGGGATGGCAGCCTGTATTGTTATTATGCTGTTTGTGTCCTATGAAAAAAGTTTCGATAACTTCCATACTAAAAATATTTATCGTTTAAACGAGGTACAGACTGTTGGCAGTCAGGGCGCCACTCAAAAGGTGGCGTTATCTATGTTTCCGATGGGGCCAACGTTAAAACAGGATTTCCCGGAGATAAAAAGCTTCACCCGGATACATTGGGACGGAAAATACCAGTTAACGCTCAATAACAAGAGGATATTTTTGCCACAAGTATTCTTCGTTGATTCTACCTTCCTCAAAATATTTGATTTTAAGGTAATTAAGGGCGAAAGAGCAACAGCACTGCTAAAACCTCATACCGCACTGCTTACCGAGGAAACAGCGAAAAAGTTATTTGGCGATGCTAATCCGATAGGAAAAACAATAACTCATTATGGTGATGATACTACATCTTTTGTAGTAACTGGTATAATGGCCAACGTGCCTAAAAATTCACAGTTACAATTTGATGCGCTGTTTTCCTTTAGCAGTATTTATAAGCCCTGGATGTTTACCAATTGGGGCGGCAACTGGCTGGATACTTACTTAGAACTTGCCCCCGGCACAAATGCAGCGGCATTGGATAAAAAGTTCCCTGCTTACTTAAAAAAATATATGAAGGGCGATGGCTGGAAATACACGCAATTATTTGTTTTGCCATTTAAAGATATCCATGCAAATTCTGCCGATATAGGCTTAGATTATATTAACTACCAGAAGTTCGATAAAAAGTCGACCAATTTATTTGCCATTATTGCGCTTATAGTATTGATTATAGCTTGCGTTAACTTTGTTAACCTGTCAACTGCCCGCTCGGCAGAAAGAGCCAAAGAGGTTGGTATCCGTAAGTCAATAGGCGCTTATCGCTTTCAGCTGGCCACGCAATTTATTGGCGAAACGGTGCTGGTATCATTTGTAGCATTGTTACTTGCCTTGATAATCGTTGAACTGACCATTCCGTATATAAATAACCTGAGCGAAAGGGATATCTCTTTTAACATCTTTAGCAGCATTTATCCAATACTGAGCGTTTTATCAGGTACTGTACTTATCGGCCTATTGTCAGGGATTTATCCGGCTATCTATTTATCGTCATTTAATGCGGTGCGGGTTTTAAAAGGATCTATACAAATCGGTAAAAATAAAAGCTTTTTGAGAAATATTTTGGTTGTTATTCAATTTTCAAGCGCCATTTTTTTGATGATAGCCACATTTTTTGTACTAAGGCAATTGAATTTTATGCAAAAACAAGACCCTGGATACAACCGTGATCAGATTGTTAATATCCCGCTGGATGGGGTTACTACAAAGAAATACGACTTATTTAAAAAGGAACTACTAAGCAGTACTTTAATTTCGGGAGTTACCGCCTCACAGGATATCTTGGGAAGTCATTTGGATCAAACCGGGGTGACGTTTAGACCCTCTAACGGACCCAAACAGGATCTGGGCACAACGCTGCTGGTAGTCGATACCAATTACCTCAATTTATATAAAATTAAATTGGCCGCAGGCAAAAACTTTTCAAGCGACAAGATGCCTGATGGCCGGCAGTTTATTGTTAACGAAGCATTAGCTAAAGAGTTATTAAAAGACCATCCTAAAGCGCCACTGTTGTCGCTGGTGGGACAGCAATTTGGCTTTGATACATTGGGTACCATTGTGGGTGTGGCTAAAAATTTCAATTTTAACTCCCTTCAGTACAAAATAGAACCACTGTTTATGGTAAGTGCCCTGCATTGGGGATTCAGGGATATATCAGTCAAAGTAAACGGCAATAATACGGCGGCGGCTATTGCTTTTATCAAATCAACCTGGGATAGTGTTTATCCTGATTATCCTTTTGAATACCAGTTTTTGGACGATCATTTTAACGAGGTTTATAAAGCCGATAACCAGGTAAGCCAGATAGTTGGCATTCTTGCCGGCCTGGCTATTTTTATCTCTTGTTTAGGATTATTCGGACTGGCATCACACGCTGCTCAAAAAAGAATAAAGGAAATAGGCGTGCGCAAAGTATTAGGGGCTTCGGTACAAAATATTACACTGCTGCTTTCGGGCAATTTCCTTAAGCTCGTTTTAATAGCCAACCTTATAGCATGGCCCATTGCATGGTTTTCCATGCATAAATGGCTTCAGGCTTTTGCCTATCATATCAACATTCAATGGTGGATATTTTTACTTGCGGGCATCGTTTCTATACTCATTGCATTCCTCACTGTAAGCTATCAATCTGTTAAAGCAGCCATCGCCAACCCGGTGGAAAGTTTAAGAAGCGAGTAGATGTTTAGTGATCAGAGATTGGTTGATTAGTGACCAGGGAAGATTCTTAATCAGCAGTCAATTAATTTCCAATAGCTAATCTCTAACCTCTGATAACCAATCTGTATCATAACCGTACGCTCCCTGTTACGTAAGCGAACAGTAATTGTATGTTGTTTTATTTGTAAGTATCTGATATTTAAGTAATTGATACTTTGGTATGTTATTGATGCTTTTGTGTGCAAATGAATAAGTACAAATCATAGATTAAAATACTTATTTAATAAATTAGCAACTTAGTAGTTTAATAAATTAATAATTCAAAACTAAACACATGTTATCATTACAGCATATTTCAAAATACTACCAGGTTGGCGGCAATAAAAATTTTGTTTTAAACGATGTTAGTCTCGAAATAGATGAAGGCGAATTCATTTCTATAATGGGGCCGTCGGGTTCGGGCAAATCAACATTGTTAAACGTTATCGGCATGCTCGATGAACCATCAGAAGGCTACCATTATTTTGTTGGTAATGCGGTACATCAGCTTAAAGAAAAACAGCGTTCAGCTTTATATAAACAATACATTGGTTTTGTTTTTCAGGCCTATCACTTAATTGATGAGCTTACTGTGTATGAAAACATTGAAACTCCTTTGATATACCAGGACTACAAAAGCGGCGAGCGGAAAGCGATGGTTGCCGATATGCTTGATCGTTTTCAGATTGTAGGCAAAAAAGATCTTTTTCCTGCACAACTTTCGGGTGGGCAGCAGCAGCTTGTGGGCATAGCCAGAGCGTTAATTGCCAAACCTAAATTGTTGCTCGCTGATGAACCAACCGGAAACCTCAACTCTAAACAAGGTGAGGAGATTATGGAACTGTTTCGTAAACTGAACAAGGAAGATGGCGTAACTATTATCCAGGTAACACATTCTGAAAAGAATGCGGAATACGGATCGAGGGTAATTAACCTGCTTGATGGTAAGATTGAATCCTCAAGAAAATTCTGAACTATAAATAATTGTAAACAACAAAATGCAACTTAATAAATACCTCTTAACAGTTCTCTTTATATACTGCAGCGTTATTGCACATGCACAGCAGGATAGTACGCTTACACTGCAAAAGTGCCTGGATATAGCTATAAACAATAACTTAAACGTTAAACAATCCGGGCTCACAATGGAGCAGGACCGGATTGCTTTTAATCAGTCGAAAGAAAATATGCTGCCATCCATTTCAGGTAATGTAAGCCGTGAGCTTAGCCAGGGTCGTGGTATCAACCCGGTAACCAATACCTATGTAAATCAGTCCTTGACATCTGATAACTATTCGCTAAGTGCCGGCCTTACCTTGTTTAATGGTTTGGCGCTACAAAATGCTGTCAAGCAAGCTAAACTGGCTTACCAGGCAGGAAAAATGGATTTCCAATCGGCAAAAGATTTAGTCACTGTACAGATTATTACCAATTATTTATCGGTATTAAATGCCGAAGAAATATTGGGACAAACCAAGAGCCAGATGGCTGTTTCACAGCAAAATGTGGACAGGTCTGAAATTTTAGAAAAAGATGGTGCAAATAAGATAGCATCAGACTTTACTGACTTTAAAGGAGCGCTTGCGGGAAGCCAGGTCGCAGTAGTAAATGCTCAAAATTCACTAAATTCTGCCAAGCTGAATTTATTTCAATTAATGAATATACCGTACAATAAAAACGCTGAATTGCAGCCTTTAAACGCACAGGATTTGGTTGGCGACTACGGTGTTAACCCGGATGAGGTTTATAATACCGCATTGCAACAACTGTCAGTTGTTAAGGCGGCAACTTTAAGGCGCGAGAGTGCAGAAAAAGGTGTGAGCGTTGCCAAAGGCCAATTGCTGCCTGTGCTGGCTATTAATGGAGGTATAACAACCAATTACTCCAGTGCAGGTCAAAAATCAGTGTTTATTGACTCTACCGTGGTGCCAACAGGCGGATTTATAAATACACCTACCGGTAGACAAAGCGTTTACACAGACCAGGCAAATTATTCAGATCAGAATATTAAATATTGGGATCAGTTTAAAAACAACTATGGAACCGCAGTTACACTGGGGCTTAATATTCCAATATTTACTAACCATATAAAAAAGAATGCTGTAGCGTTGGCTAAAATTAATTTGGAGAATGAACAATTAATAGAAGATAATACCAAAATACAGCTGAAACAAAATGTTGAGCAGGCTTATTACAATATGGCCGCCGCTTATAATACTTTTAAAGCAACCAATGAACAGGTGAATGCTTATACAGAAAGTTATCGTATATCAAAGATCCGTTTGGATGCTGGAGTTATTACCTCTGTTGATTTTATAATAGCCCAGAACAACCTGGATGCGGCGAAATTGAATTTAATAAGCGCCCGTTATGATTATTTCATTTACAGCAAAATACTTGATTATTACCAGGGGAAATTATCTTTATAGAATATATTGTTGATTTCTGTTATCTTTAAATGTTTTTGAACCTGGTAGGATAAACCTTTTTCTTATTTGGGATTAACCATTTATTGATTTAAATATGAAGAAATTTATACTTGTTTTAATATTCTTTTCTATCTCTTTTGGCGTTGCAAGCGCCCAGGTATTACCATCATTTCAGTTTGGGATTAAAGGTGGAGTGAATGATGCCGGGTTAAATTTTGATAATCCCTCTTTTAACAATAATACCCGGATTGGATACATCGGCGGTTTTTGGGCAAGGGTAGGGGCACTGGGATTTAATTTTCAGCCAGAGCTTTATGTGACATCCAAAAACGTTCAGATTTCTGACAATAATGGCGAAACCAGAGCCCAGTTTACCAGTATTGATGTTCCTCTTTTATTTGGCGGCAAGGTAGGTGCTTTTGGCATTGGTGCCCGCTTTTATACAGGGCCGCTCGCCTCATTGGCAATAGATAAAAGCCAAAGCTTTAGCGGCGCA
>Ga0206833_1074_pt1 | contig 24938 bp, 27 predicted proteins | sample Alteio_BWOrgCont_32_FD_152891 | JGI IMG/M metagenome (GOLD analysis project Ga0206833, IMG submission 152891) | Enriched cells from forest soil in Barre Woods Harvard Forest LTER site, Petersham, Massachusetts, United States -... | ecosystem: Environmental > Terrestrial > Soil > Temperate forest >... | reverse complement strand
CAGGCGTTTATGTTCCAATACGTGCGGATTGAAATACACTTTACGCACATCAGCTTTATCCATAGCTCCTTTATATTCTTTTAGAAACTCTTTAGTTAGGCTGCTGAAAGTATGAAGCTCCATACAGGCAACGAGCTTCCGTGCCGGAAATTGTTCTTTTACTGCTTGAATAGTGGCAACCAACTTAGAAGGAGAGTGAGCAAAATCCCAATAAATATTGCACACTTCATTGCGTGCGACCAATTGCAGTCTGCGGGCCGCCCCTTTAAAATTGGAAATGGCTTCCGCAAATTGCTTTTCTGTAATTCCAAGCAAAAGACATACTTCCCATGCCCCACCCATATTAAGTAGGTTGTGTTTTCCGAAAACTTCTAACCTCGTATCGCCTGTTTCTCCTTTCAAATAAGTTACACCATCTTTTACATAATTTACCAGGGTATTATAAGGTAGCAAGTTGACTCCGCCACGGGCAAAGGATATAAGCTTTTCCACCTCTTCATCTTCTTCGCAATAAATGAGGGAACCATTGTCAGGAAGTTCTTTTACAAAATTTTCAAATTGCTCCACATAGCTGCGATAGGTTGGGAATACATTAATATGGTCCCATGCAACTCCGGATATTAAAGCAATATCAGGTTTGTATAGCAGGAATTTAGGTCTCCTGTCAAGTGCAGATGCCAGGTACTCATCTCCCTCAAATATGGCCACCGGTGCATCTTCCGATAGTTTTAAACTGGTTTCAAAGCCTTCCAGGGCTGCGCCGGCTAAATAATCAAAGTTCTTGCTATGATACTTCAACACATGCAGAATCATTGCAGTGATAGTGGTCTTTCCATGACTACCGGCTATAACCACCCTCGTTTTATTTTTGGTCTGCTCGTATAAATATTCAGGATAAGAATATATACGTATACCTAATTCCTGTGCCTTTACCAATTCCGGGTTATCGAGCCTGGCATGCATGCCTAAAATAACGGCGTCCAGATCTTTCGTAATTCTATTTATATCCCAACCGTCAGAGGCCGGTAATAAGCCATAGCGCAGCAAATTGCTTTTAGCCGGGTCCACAATTTCATCATCAGAACCAGTGATCTGTATTCCTTTTTTGTGCAATGCAATTGCGAGGTTATGCATGGCGCTTCCGCCAACAGCTATAAGGTGTACTTTCATGACTCAATTAAGAATTAAAAATTACGAATTAAGAATCAAGGCAAAATTAGAGTTAAATGAAAAGTCTTTTACTTGTATGGAAATTAAAAATTAACATTATGTTATTCATTACTAATTCTTAATTTTTAATTCTTAATTAATTTTACCTTTGGGGACATAAAAAAGTATGGAACTATTTACGATACATACCGGAAATTTTAAATTAGATGGAGGAGCCATGTTTGGTGTGGTCCCGAAATCTATGTGGAATAAGCTGAATCCTGCAGATGAAAACAATATGTGCAGCTGGGCCATGCGTTGCCTTTTGGTGCAGGATGGCAAACGCTTAATTCTGATAGATAATGGCATGGGAAATAAACAGGATGCCAAATTTTTCGGGCATTATTACCTGCATGGAGATGATACGCTCGAAAAATCACTCGCTGCCCATGGATTTACTTCTGATGATATCACGGATGTATTCTTAACCCATCTACACTTTGACCATTGTGGAGGCAGTATTAAATGGAATGCTGATAAAACAGGTTTTATTCCTGCATTTAAGAATGCAGTTTATTGGAGCAACCCTCTACATTGGGAATGGGCCGTTAAGCCGAATGCCCGCGAAAAGGCCAGTTTTTTAAAAGACAATATTCTACCTATACAGGAAAGTGGGCAATTGCAAATGATAAAAGGAAACGGAGAGACACAATTACCGTTCTCGGTACTTTATGCGCACGGACATACAGAAGCAATGATGCTTCCTAAAATAATGTATAAAGATCGGCCTGTTGTTTTTTGTGCAGATCTGTTGCCTGCCCGCTGGCATATACCCTTACCTTATGTAATGGCGTATGATGTGAGACCATTGGAATCTCTCAAAGAAAAGGAAAGGCTCTTAACGGAATTTGTAAATACCAATACCGTATTGTTTTTTGAACACGACCCTGGTGCTGAATGCGGCACACTCATAAAAACAGAAAGAGGAATTGCGCTGGAACAGACTCACGCATTAAAAGAACTTTTTAGCTAAAAGAAAAACATGTTACGCAGTAAAAAATCGGCATATGCAAAATGGGCAGACTTCGTAGTCTTGCTGATGATTTTGGTAGGGCTTTTTGCCATGCTGAAGTTGGCTTATTACGCGCCTGCCGCAGCTAAATCTACCCCTGTTTCCTTGGGGTTACGCTATATCCCATATTATGCCTGGAAATCCGTATTCCGGATGATAATGGCCTATATATTATCTATACTTTTCTCCATATTTTATGGCTATGCAGCGGCAAAGAACAAGCTGAATGAAAAAATCATGTTGCCCATATTAGATATTCTGCAAAGCACTCCTATTCTTAGCTTTCTTCCTGTATTTGTATTTGGGTTAACGGCTATAATGCCCCAGAAACTAGCCCTTGAAATAGCAGCCATTTTACTTATTTTTACCAGTCAGGCTTGGAATATGACCTTTGCATGGTATCAATCTCTTACTACTATTCCAAAAGAATTGCGTGAAGCGTCTAATATCTTCTTACTCAATCCATGGATGCGGTTTAAAAAACTGGAATTGCCCTTTGGATTTGTAAGCCTTATTTGGAATAGCATTATGAGTTGGTCCGCAGGATGGTTTTACCTTATAGCTGCTGAAATATTAACGGTAGGGAATAAAAATTTTGAAATGGTAGGGTTGGGTAGTTATATGCAAGAAGCTACCAACCAGGGTAACGTAAGGGCCCTGATCATTGGTATTATTACGCTTATCGTCATCATTGTGATACTTGATCAATTTGTGTGGAGACCTTTATTATTTTGGGCCAAGAAATTTAACCTGGAGATGGTGAGTGCCGGAGTAGAAACAGAAACAGCTTCATGGTTTTATCCTGTTCTGCGTCAGTCGAAGATCATACTTTGGGTTGAACGGAAGATAACGAAACCCTTAACTGAATCCATAGATACGTTTTATAACAAGCGTCTCTCGAAAAAGAAAATAGTTGTACACAGTGAAGATGAGCCTGTCAATAAAAAGGTGTTGATCGGAATTGGTATTGTTTTAGGGCTTGCTTTATTGTTTGGCGCTCAACGTATGTTCGCATTTATGAGTAACATAAAAGCCTCACAATATTGGTATATTTTAATAGCAGCATTTGCTACCACACTTCGGGTGTTTGTAGCATTGGCCCTGTCCTTATTATGGACTATTCCCGTTGGTGTACTGATAGGGAGCAACAAGCGTGCAGCCCTGGTTCTTCAACCCCTTGTGCAAGTTGCCGCATCTGTTCCTGCAACGGCATTTTTCCCTTTTTTGATCCTGTTTTTTATTAAACTACCATTTGGTATCAACATTGCGGCGATAGTATTAATGATACTGGGAACTCAGTGGTACTTATTGTTTAATATAATTGCCGGTGTGGCAACCATTCCCCAGGATCTGCGATATACAGCTTCGCTAATGCGCCTGAAGAAATGGAATTATTGGAAAACCCTAATCCTTCCGGCACTTTTTCCTTTTATAATTACTGGCTCCATCACTGCATCGGGAGGCGCCTGGAACGCCAGTATTTTAGCGGAATACGTAACTACGCATGATAAAACGTATTCTACCATCGGGCTGGGCTCTATTGTAGCGGATGCGAATGCAACAAGTAATTACCCTATGTTATTCGCAGCCACATTTGTAATGATAGTATTTGTTACCTGTATCAATCGTTTTGGCTGGAGAAGGTTGTATGCATTGGCAAAGGAGAAATATAAAATGGAATAAATTCTTAACTTAGCATTTTATGGAAGGCAAACAAAAAATATTTGAACTGGCAGATATCGGTCAGGTATACCTTACCAGGCAATATCGCTTTACGGCATTAAAACATATTAACCTTACGGTTGAATCGGGTGATTTTGTTGCTTTGCTCGGTCCTTCCGGTTGTGGGAAAAGCACCCTTTTGCGCATTATTACAGGCCTTCAGCAGCCAACTTTAGGGCAGGTTATTTATAAAGATGTTCCATTGAAAGGCATTAATGAAAATGCCACAATTGTATTCCAGACGTTTGCTTTGTTTCCCTGGTTATCAGTTCTTCAAAATGTGGAATTGGCTTTGGAGGCACGTGGCTTGCCACAAAATATGCGTACTCCGAGAGCGCTTGACTTGTTGGATAGGGTAGGGCTGGATGGATTTGAAAGTGCTTATCCAAGAGAGTTATCGGGTGGGATGCGTCAAAAGGTAGGCTTTGCCCGTGCTATGGCCGTGGAGCCTGAGTTACTTTGTTTGGATGAGCCATTTTCAGCACTGGATGTATTGAGTGCTGAATCATTACGCGGCGATCTACTGGAATTGTGGTTGGAAGGAAAAATACCTTGCAAGGCTATTCTGTTGGTTACCCATAATATTGAAGAAGCTGTATCATTGGCCGACCGTATCGTGGTGATGGGGAAAGATCCGGGGCATATTGTGAAGGAAATAAAACTAGATCTGAAACACCCGCGCGATCCGCAGTATGCACCCTTCCAAAAATATATGGATGAAATTTATGAAGCCCTTGCCGGTAAAACAAAAGCCAGGGCCATTGAAGCAGGTGGTGCACCGGGTGAAGCAGGAACTATCCGTCTGTTGCCTCACGTGGTGGTGAACTCTATTGCTACCTTTTTGGAATATTCCATTACCCATACATCCAATACAACTGACATTTTTCGAATTGCGGATGAGCTGGGTATTGATGCCGATGAAACCTTGCAGTTGACAGAAGCGGCCGAAATTCTAGGGTTTGCAACAGTTGATAAAGGAGATATAACATTGACCTCTTCCGGTAATGATTTTATGGGTGCCGATATTTTGGAAAGAAAAGAGATATTTGCTAAAGCCGTTATGGAGTTACCAATATTCAAATGGATGGTTTCCATCATTCAAAAATCAGCCAAGAAGAGGCTGCACCGCGAAATAATTTTAGGAGCGCTTGAGTTAGAGTTTCCGGAAAAGCAAGCTAATCGTTTACTGGATACCCTTATCAACTGGGGTCGTTATGGGGAGGTTATTTCCTATGACGACAATACCGAATTCATTTATTCGGAAGCATCTCAATTTGCTAAAAAAGACTGATGCCTGATATCCGAAGCAATGTGGTAGATAATAGTGAGAGAAGAAAGGCAAGACCCATGCTTTTTTCCCTCACTCTGAATTTATTGTTTGCTATCGGGAAAGGAATTGCAGCCTTCTTTGGAAACTCCAATGCCTTGATGGCCGATGCCGGAGAGTCAATGGCAGATGTGCTTACTTCATTTATTGTTTGGATTGGTATAAGAACTTCCACCAAAGCACCCGATGAAGATCATCCTTATGGGCATGGAAAGGCGGAGCCCCTGGCATCTATCGGTGTTGCAACATTCCTGATGATCGCATCTATACTTATTGCTAGTAGGGGCGTAGAACGCCTTTGGAGTCCACCACGAAAGCCTGAATTCTTTACCTTGTGGGTGTTACTGGCTTCCATTATTATTAAAGAGATAATTTACCGTTATTTAAAATATAAGAGTAACGACGTAAAAAGCAATGCCATGTTGGCCGAAGCTACACACAGTAGAAGCGATGCAATAACTTCCTTTATGGCTTTGGTGGGCATCGCAATTTCTATTTATGCCGGGCCAAGGTTCTTGGCTGCTGATGCTTACTCATCTCTTATTGCTTCGCTAATTATAGCATATAATTCAATACGCATATTTCGTCCTGCATTCAATGAAATTATGGATGCTGCCCCATCGCATGAATTGATAGAAAAAATAAAATCAATTGCCGAAAAAGTGCAGGGTGTAAATGAAGTGGAGAAATGCCAGGTTCGTAAAATGGGAATGAAATATTTGGTGGACATGCATGTTTATGTGAACGGACATTTATCGGTTGCGGAAGGCCATGATATATCGCATAATGTAAAAGATGCTATTCGTGAAAGCTTGCCTGAAATTTCGGATGTATTAATACATATTGAACCTACTTTATAAATTGCAAAAAATTTCTAAAACATCTATTTATTATATTCTCGGGGGAATAATTGTTTTAATTTTTCTGCTTGTTAATGCAGCCCGTCGGGGAGATCTGTTTATTTATGAATCTGGTGCAAAGGATATTTTAGCAGGTAAAGATGCTTATGGAATGACCTATGCAGAAGGGTTCCACTATTTCTATTCCACATTATTCGCTATTCTTATTTATCCACTCACCTTCCTGCCTGTTTATATCGGGAACTTGATATGGCTATCATTAAGTACTGTTCTTTTATTCAGGATAATTATTTTAATTTCTCGTTACTTCGATATAGCAGCGCTAACGCAAAAGCAGAGAATACTTTTCATAGTATTGTCTGCTGCTTTTTCCGCCAGGTTTGTTCTTGCTAATTTCCATACGCAACAAATAACCATTTGCATAATATATTTGATCTTAGAGGGATTGCAGCTTATTTTCTCAGGCAATAAATGGGCCGGTGCATTATTAATTGCATTGGGTATAAACATTAAAATTCTGCCGGTAGTTTTCCTTCCATATCTTCTCTATCGGAAAGAGTTTGCCGCATCTTTTTTAATTGTTGTTTTTTATATAGCTATGTTATTTTTGCCCGGATTTGTTTTAGGTTTTGCACAAAACAAAATACTCACCGCTAGTTGGTGGAACCTCCTAAATCCTACGAATACTATCCATAATCTGGATGTGGATGAACGGAGTTTTCATAGCCTTTCTACCTTACTTGCGACCTTGCTGGTGGCTAAAGTTCCCGATCAGTTTGCCCTGCATATCCGCAGAAATATTATGGATATTAGTTACGATCACTTAGTACTTGTACTGAATAGTACACGATTGGTTTTTATTTCTTTTGTGCTATACTTTTTACGCACCAAGCCCTTTGTCAGCAAGATTAGCAAAATGCACAGGTACGTAGAAATAAGTTATCTGTTATTGCTTGTTCCTTTAATATTTCCGCATCAGCAGGACTACGCTTTCTTGTTTATTGTACCTGCTGTTATTTATATAATTTATTACCTCATTACAGAACACAATTCTATTCCTTCCCGTAAATTCACAATTCTTTTAGGCAGTATGATCGTATCTTATTTGCTGTGTAATTTAAGCCTGATATTGGGTGAATTCAGGGACTATTACGACCATTTTAAAATACTAACCTACGGCGCACTAATGATTGTACCGATTTTGGCAATTTGCTATCCTTTAAAGAAGAAAGAACACGCTGTATTAACAGCAGCACATGGGGCTTAATCTATCGTTTCTTCCGTCGCTTCCGGATCTTCGATATGCAGCTTATCTCTGCCCTTTTCTTTTTTTGTTTTTTCTCTGCGCAGTTGTTTTTCAAGTGCATGTATGGTTTCAGTAACTGCGTCTTCAAATGTCATACAGCGTTCACTGGCAAATAATTCAATTTGAGGTCCCAGAATTTTGATTTCGCAGATCTTATTATCATCGGTAGATGATTTATCGAGTTTTAGTTTTACCTCGCCTAAGATCAACCTTTCATTCATATGCTCCAGTTTGCCTGTTTTACTTTTAATAAACTCATTAAGGGTGGAGCTAACCGTAAAATGAGGTGATTCAATTGTGATTTCCATAATTTATGTTTTATTAATTTTCTTGTTATTTATTTCGTAATTCCTGAAGTTCCTTAAAAAGTTTTATTTCTTTTTCCGTTAGGTTTTTTGGAAGCACAATGCTAAGCTTAGCATAAAGGTCTCCAAATTCATTCACCTTACCAAATTTCGGCATCCCCATACCTTTTAAACGCAGTGTTTTTCCATTATCGGTGCCCGCAGGAATATCAATGCGGATATTACCCTTTAAGGTAATTACCAACTGTTTCCCACCTAAAACAGCGGTATATAGATCAACCGGGGCATTGCAATACAGATCATCTTCCCTGCGTTCAAAATGCGGATGTTCCGGAATGATAAGGGTAAGATAAATATCGCCCTTAGGCCCACCATTTCTGCCGGGTCCGCCCTTTTCTTTTATACGTAATACTTGCCCGTTTTTTATGCCTGGCTTTAATTTCATTTGTAAGGTTTTACCATTCACCTCAATACGGCTCTCAGTTCCATGATAAGCATCTTCCAGCGATACTTCTATCTCTGCCCTATAATCCTGACCCTTCATTTTGGTGCTGCCTCTTCGGGTATTATTAAAGCCACCTCCGAAAACGGATTCAAAAAAGCTGGAGAACTCACCTTCATTACCAAAAGCCTGTTCTCCGGAAAAAGAACTTCCTCTTCCCTGGTTCCCTGCGGTCCATTTAGACCAGTCAAAATTACCTTCCCTGCTGCCCTGTTGTTGGTATTGGTTATAATTGGAACCTAATTCGTCGTATTTTCTTTTTTTCTCCGGGTCACTTAATACCTCATTAGCCTCGTTTATTTCTTTAAATTTATCCTCGGCGGCTTTGTTATTGGGGTTTTTATCCGGATGGTATTTGAGGGCAAGCTTACGGTATGCCTTTTTAATCTCATCCACAGAGGCATTTTTGTCAAGGCCCAGTATTTTGTAATAATCTTTAAAATCCATTATTGTAAAAGTATAGTTCCGTTATTTCTTTAATTATGGCAATACTCAAGGTTATTAATGATATTGCTCAGGTTTTGCCAATATTATTGCAAAAACATGCAATATCTGATATATATCATTTTTTTATAGAATGGCCTCATTAAATTTGTATTAAATACTACCACATATGCCAATTTTACCAATCGTTTTAATTATGCTTGTTGTTACCGTAATGGAAGGTTCTGAATTTAAACGTTACTGGCGCAAACCAGTACTTAGATCTACCAAATAGCACCTTCAGGTAACTAAAGCACTTCTTTTACAAATATACATTTTTGCGGCTATATAAGTAGCGCTGCTGTGGCTTTTTGTGCTTGGATAAAAAATAAAAAAGCCCTGGATTGCCAGAGCTTGTATTAATATCTTCACTAAACCAAAAGGAATAGGTAGAATAAATCCGGGTTTTAACCCCTGACTACTCTAAGGAATCGATATACTTTTGGCGAAGAATGGCTTTCAGTTTTTTCTGTCTGCGGATAATGGATGGCTTGTTGTAAACCTTTCTTACACGAAGTTCTTTCACTATACCGATACGGTCAAACTTTTTCTTGAATGCTTTCAGCGATTTTTCAAGATTTTCGCCTTCTTTAATTTGAACAATTATCATGTTGATTCCTGTTGTTTTTTTTAATAGGGTTGCAAAGATAATGCTTTTTTGATATTCCAATGATTTACCCTGAAATATTAATAATTAATTAGCATTCCGCCCTTCTATCGTTTCAAGAGATAAGGTTGCTAGTTATTGATAATTAATGGGTTAATTGTTTTTCCTTCCCAGGTTCCTGAAGCCTTTCCAAAGGATGCGAATGTCGGTAGCCACCTTATAATCACGGGCATAAATAGAATTAACGTCATGAATGGTGTTATTATCGGCAGGGGAGGGGAGGGCATCTAATGGGGTGAGTATTCCCTTTTTTATGGTTGGTAAAAGGTGTGCCGATTTTTGCTGTTCATTTGTTTTGGCGTAGCCGACCCATGATTTTTCACCGATTACTACCCAAAAGATATTTCCAAAAAGGCCCAATGGATTCCTTTGAATCAAGCAGAGTAGGGGGCTAAGTGCTAATAGGATTAGTGCTAATAGAACATCAAACAGCCGCTTATTACGCAGATTGGGTGCAGTATTGATAGCATGTACATCAATCATATACAATTCTCCTGATGTATGAATGGAGTTACTGCCAATAATTGCCCAGCTTTCAGGTGGGGCAATTTTAAACTCCAGTTCAGGTGCTGAAATGGTAGACATGGCATCCATAATGGTTTGAGAAGGAAGATTTTTGGCGCAAAATATCACTTCGTTTATATTGTAGATCTTAACCGTTTCACTCCATTTATTAAAGCGTTCCCCATTTGAAGTATCTTCCGGCCCCAGGTAACGTACATCTTCCAGTTTGATTCCGGTTCTTTCGAGTAATCCTTTTACCCGTGTGCTTTCTTCTTCCTCTCCAATTATTAAGAGGCGACGGTTGTACTTGGCAAAGCCCTTCACCTTAAATGCCATTAATAATGTCCGGATGGATGTTAATGCTAATATAACCCATACAGTTCCTATCAAAATTAATGCCCTTGAAAAGCGGTAGCCATCGGGTAAAAGCGCGTACATAATAAGGATAAAGCCGGATCCCCAAAGTATCCCCCGTATAATTTTCCATTGTTTAATGGGCTTATCATATCCACCACTGAAGAGTATACAAAACAACCATATCAGGATATAAGCAGGAAGGATGAAGAGCATAAAGATGCGGGAGTAATATCCTTCGGAAGAGAATTTGATATTGGCATAGAAAAGCGAGATGATATAATACCCGGCATATATGGTTATGAAATCACATACCGGTAAAATCATTTTGTTGACGAAACGGTGCAAAATGGCTATGGAAGCCCGGAAGAAGATTGCCATATTCATCAGGAATGAAAAGAGCCTGGCGTTTTTATGTGCAAAATGTTTTTGTGCGAAAATGCGCATTGCATTGTAGAATACTATTACATAATTCACGCTACTCTTTTTTGTGCTTTCGCCTTTGTAGTGAATGATGCGTGTCTGCGGAAAGTAGTAGTTGTTGTAGCCCGCTTTTATAATACGATAGGAAATATCAATATCCTCTCCGTACATAAAAAATGTTTCATCAAGCAGACCGGCTTTATCAAGCGCAGCCTTACGAATAAGCATAAACGCACCAGATAGCACCTCTACTTTATTGGTCTCGTCAACCGATAAATAAGTGAGATGGTATTTGCCAAATTTTTTCGATTTAGGGAATAAAAATGCTAGTCCGAAAATTTTATAAAAAGCCACTTCAGGAGTTGGTAATGCCCGTTTCGATTCCGGCAGAAAATGCCCTGTACCATCGATCATCTTTACACCCAATGCGCCCGCATCCGGATGCTCATCCATAAAAGCAATTGTTTTTGAAAATGTTTCTTCCTCTACAATGGTATCGGGGTTCAACAATAAAACATATTCTCCCGTTGCTTGTTTAATAGCCTGATTATTGGCTACAGAAAATCCCGCATTTTTTTTGTTTTCGATCAGCTTTACTTCCGGAAATTTTTCCTTCAGCATTTCTATAGATCCGTCTACCGAATTGTTATCTACTACCCATACTTCTACCGCCAAGTTTTTGGATGCCTTCTTAACAGAATTGAGGCATTGCTCCAAAAAATGCTTTACGTTATAGTTTACAATGATGATAGATAACTTCATATCAGATGGAACGCAGATGACGCGGATTGTTTAGGATTAAATAAGATTTCCCGGCTTTAAAGTCTGTTGCATATTTATGCTTATCTGTGCTCATCATAATCATCTGCGTTATCAGCGTTCTATTTTATTTGATACTACTTGCGTGCAACAGAAGATTCATAGGGAACTCGCAAAATAATGGATTGTCCGAGTGTCACTTCATCGGCATACTGTAATTCATCGCCTACCGATACACCCCTGGAAAGGGTGCTCATAGTTAAGTTAAAAGGGCTCAATTTTTTAAAGAGATAAAAATTGGTGGTGTCCCCTTCCATAGTAGATGGCATGGCCATGATAATTTCTTTGGTGCTACCTGCTTCCACGCGTTTAATAAGGGGTTCAATATTCAGATCCATAGGTCCTATGCCGTTTATAGGAGAGATGATACCACCAAGAACGTGATAGGTTCCATGAAATTGTGAAGTGTTTTCAATAGCAATAAGGTCGCGTATATCTTCCACCACGCAAATAGTGCTATGGTCGCGGGCAGGGTTAGAGCAAATAGAGCAAATGGGGTCTTCTGAAATAGCAAAACAAACGGAGCAATACTTTATATCCTCCGAAAGCCTGGCAATGGTATTCGACCATTTCATAAGCTCCGACTTATCCTGTTTTAATAGGTATAATACATAGCGTAATGCAGTCCGCTTACCTACACCGGGTAGTTTGGCAAACTCATCTACAGCCTGTTCCAGAAGATGGGATGGTAAATTCATCTTTCAAAAATAAGAATAAAGAACGAGATACTCACCCCTTCCATTCCCCTCTCTATCAAATAGAGAGGGGGCAGGGGGTGAGTACATAACAGAAATGCCTAACTTCGCACCCTCATTACCCACCCATGCCTACAAATAATATAATATCTATATACGCTGAAATGACCCCTAATCCTATGGCTATGAAATTTGTAGCCGATAAGATGTTGGTGCCTGAAGGCGTTCAATTTGAATTTTTGAAACAGAATGAAGCTTCGCCTTCACCTTTGGCGCAGAAGTTATATGAATTGCCATTTGTAAAAGGCATATTCATCAGCTCGAACTTTATTACCATATTGAAGAATGAAAAAGCCATGTGGGATGATGTGGTTTTTGATGTGCGCGATTATATAAAAGAGTATTTGCAATCCGGTGGAAAGGTGTGGAATAATATTTCATCACCAACGGAAGAAAGAACAGCCGAAACTACCACTATGGCGGATATACGTGCGGCACAAATAACCCATACCGAACCCACCAGCGATACCGAAGGAAAGATAATAGATGCTATAGAACAATATGTAAAACCGGCTGTAGAAAATGATGGAGGCGTAATTGTTTTCCGTTCTTTTAAGGATGGTATTGTTACCCTGCAATTAAGCGGTTCCTGCAATGGATGCCCTTCTTCTTCCAAAACACTTAAATCGGCCGTAGAGCAATTGCTCGTACGTATGGTGCCGGAAGTAGTGGAAGTGAGGCAGGAGATGGTATAGTTTATTAAAGTTTTAGCTTTTCAGGGCTTTGCCTATTATCGAATAAGGTGATTATATAAATATCGCCTCGAATTATTTTATAATAAAGTGATGTTTGTTTTGATATAACCAATTTGCGGATTGATTTCTTTTTGGAAACAATCCCGATTTCAGGATTAGAAATAAGAAGTAATATATCCCGTTCAATTTTATCTACAAACTTTAGAACTTCTTTGGAGGACCAAGTTTCAGTAAGATAAATTAAAATGTTTCTGAAATCATTTTTTGCCCGGTCCGACCATAAAATTCTACTGCTCATTTAAAAACATCAGGGAATTCAGATCTGATTTCTTTCATTACTTTAGCATGAGTAGAAACATTGCCTTTGCTAATGTCTTTTAAGCCTTTTTCAATAGCCGCTTTTTCTTGGTCTGATATAGCGTTCCACCAATCTTCAGTACCTTCTGAATTTTTAGAAAGCAATAGATAGGTGATTTTTAATGTTTTACTGTCTTGTACTTTGTCAATCAGCTTATGAAGATTAGATTTTAGTTCGGCCGTACTCATAGCATAAGGAGTTTGTTATACAAAGATAGGCAATTTAATAATGTCTTTTTAAATTGTTTACACGTATGGTGCCGGAGGTAGTTAAGGTGAGGCAGGAGATGGTGTAGTTTGCCCCAAACCCCTAAAGGGGCTTTACAGGTAATTTTACTATATTGCAGTATGAAAAAGATTTTCTTTTTAATTCTATTTTCTTTTCCTGTTTTATTGTTTGGGCAGCGATATATAAAAGGGAGGGTAACTGATATTATATCCAATAAGCCAATTCCAATGGCTAGTTTAAGGTTAGTAGGTTCGGATAATACAGATATTAGAGTTCTTACTGATTCCTTGGGATATTATAGAATAGACTCGAATCATTTTTCCGTGAAAGTTAAATATATACTTTCCGCAAGGAAAGATGAATATTATAACTCAGACGAGAGGGAGATGGTAGAGCCTGCTAATAATAGTAAAATTGACACCATAACTAAAAATTTCGTACTAAAATCATTGTCAGATTATACGGGTTGTAGGTTCTATTCTCCAGTCTATTTTCAAAAGAATAGCTTCAGCCTTTCAAAAGGTGTGGAGGATACTGTACTGTATATTGTATATCGTTTATTAAATAATAACCCCACGCTTATTTTTGCAATTAATGGTCATGCTGACCAAAAAGAATTGCATCCAATGACAATATCGTATAAAAGAGCACAAGCATGTAAAGATTATCTTGTTTCTATAGGAATTGATTCTGCCAGACTGGTAGTGAAAGGTTGGGGAGATACAAAACCAATATTTAAGATGGAACAGATTAATGCAGTCAAAACACAATCTGAGAAAGATTCGTTATTACAAATGAATAGGAGGGCTGTTTTTCAAGTTAATGGTTGGGGTTATTCTAAAAAATAACTCCTGAAGATTTAAATGAGTAACTAACTACAACATTTGCTATATTGCACTATGAAAAAGTTTTTCCTTTTGGTTCTTTTTTGTTTCCCAGTTTTATTGTTTGGGCAACGATATATAAAAGGTAGAGTTATAGATGGCGCAACCAATAAGCCATTTTCCTTGGATACTATAAGATTAATAGGTTCTGATAACACAGACATCAAAGTTCTTACAGATTCTTTAGGGTATTACAAAATAGATTCAAATCACTTTTCAGCAAAAGTTAATTATGTGATTTCCGCAGAAAAATATCTTCCAAGTTTATATTATAGTGTAAAAGGTGGAAGGAATATAGTTGCTAAAGGAAATATTAAAATAGATACTATTACCGAAAATCTGCGGTTATTCCATGTATCGGATGTAGAACTTCCTAGATGTGTATTTTCAAAGGATAGCTTTCATGTTACTAAAGGAATGCAAGATACAGTGTTGGATTTTTGGTACTTTATTTTGTTGGGGCATCCACAACTTGGTATTGAAATTGATGCTCATACAGATCAAACAGAGCTTCACCCTATGGAGCTATCATTAGAAAGGGCCCAAATATGCAGAGATTATATTATTTCTAAAGGAATTGATTCAGCAAGGATATTGGCAAAAGGCTGGGGTAGTAAAAGGCCAATAATTGAGAAAAAGCAAATTAGCTATGCTATAACACAAGACCAAAAGGATTCATTATATCAAATCAACAGGAGGGCTGTTTTTCAAATCAGAAGTTTGGGTTATTCCAAAAAGTAAAAGCTACTCAAAATTTCATTAACTCCTCGTACACCTCTTTAGTAGGTAAGCCCATTACATTGGTATAAGAGCCTTCAATGCGCTCAATGCCTATGTAGCCGATCCATTCCTGTATACCATAGGAACCTGATTTATCATAGGGGCGATAGGTCTTTACGTAATAGGTGCGTTCTTCTAATGTCAAAGGTTTAAAGAACACGTCCGTCAGCACATGAAACACTCTTTTCTTGTTTTTGGAGCGGAGGCAAACACCGGTTGCAACCCTGTGTTTTCTGCCGGAAAGTTTGCCCAACATATTAATTGCATCTTGCTCATCGGTGGGTTTTAAAAGAGAATTACCATCGAGCCAGACTATCGTATCGGCCGTAAGTACAAGGGTATCGTCAGGTATTTCGGCATCTGTAAAAGCCATTGATTTTTTCTCAGCTAAAAAAGTAACTATCTCCTCGCATTGTAAATGTTCTGGATACGATTCCTCCACATCTTTGGGCATTAACTCATATTTAAAGCCAATTTCTTCCAGCAGTTGGCGGCGGCGTAAGGATTGTGAAGCAAGAATTATTTTCATAAGTTATGCATGAATTTTCGGATGATCTGTAAGGTGATGTACGATTCGTAAGCGAATACAAATAAATAGCAAATTCCGGTAATCATCACAATTTTTAACCAATTACTAATTCCATGAAATTCTTTTGGTGTAGAGGCTTTTCGTATTTTCCACAGTATAATAAGGCAGGGCAATTGCACCAATAGTAATAAGAAATAAACAGTTGGATGCCAACCCATTCCCCATGCATAGTATTGAAAAGCGGCTAATAAAACCATCATAAGTATTAATAATGACAGTACGGTAATTTTACTTTTTTTTATCCCCCATACTATAGGTAGTGTGCGGCAATTTGCCAATTGATCACCCTCTGTATCTTCAACATCTTTAACGATCTCACGTATCAGGGTAATGATAAATGCAAATAGGGCAATAGACCAGGCACCCATGCGTGATGCATCTAGAATCGTATCAGGAGATTCTGGGTTATTTAGATCTGCCTGTACTTCTATATACGCAGAGGCAAGAGGCACCAATCCCAAAAAAATAGCAATTAGAGTATTACCCAACAGGAAAGTAGATTTTAACTTATAAGAATAGAACCAGAGTGCAATGGCATAAAACACAAATAATAATTCGAGTAAGGGCGCCCCGGCTTTATAGCAGGACCAAAATCCGCAGGCTAATCCAAACAGAGTGAATATATAATAGCTTCTTAAAGCAGTTTTCGGGGAAATAGTATTCCCAATAATCACCTTATCCGGTTTATTGACTTTATCAATGGTCATATCGTAATAGTCATTAATAATATATCCGCCTGCAGCTATGAAGATAAATGCGAGGGCAAATAGTGCAAATACTGTTTCTTTAACCTGTAAAGGGAAATTGGAAAAATTGAGGAGGGGCAGAATAAATGCGAACCTTACCATATATAAGGTAAAGGCAATCATAAAGAGGTTGACTGGCCTGATTAACCGTAAATAAGATGTAAATAGCTTCATGGAACTCAGTTTATAAAGTTTTTAAAGTTCATAAACTCAATAAAGCATGCATTTTACTTTATAAACTTTCTACTTTATGAACTTTTAACTCGTTTCATGCTTTTGCCGTTGGGCCACCAAAATTCATGGGAATGGCATTTACCTCAGTGTCTTGAACCGGTCCGTGGACAGATTCAAATTTAGATAGATTGTCCTTCAAAGCTTTCATAAGGCGCTTGGCATGCTGGGGGGTAAGAACAATGCGTGATTTAACCTTGGCTTTAGGCACGCCCGGCATAATTCGAATAAAATCCAGGATAAATTCTGAATTAGAGTGGGTTATGATTGCCAGGTTGGAATATATCCCTTCGGCAACTTCTTCCGGAAGTTCAATATTTATGTTAACTTGTTCAGGAGCTGTTTTTTCGTCCATGCGAGTATACTATATATAGATATTAAAAAAAATTAATAGCCCCGCAAAAGTAGTATTTATTGGCGTAAAGACCACTATAATACCCCTTTCAAATTAAAATGAGTTTGGATTGTCAATATTTATTACTTTTGCACCCAATTTAAAAATCACTTGACCATGACAAATAAAAATGATGCCTCTATTGAAGCTCGTGTAAAATCAATAATTGTTGACAAACTAGGTGTTGATGAAAAAGAAGTAACACCTCAAGCTAGCTTCACCAATGATCTGGGGGCAGACTCTTTAGATACAGTAGAGTTAATCATGGATTTCGAAAAGGAATTTAACATTGCTATCCCTGATGAACAAGCTGAAAAGATCAACACTGTAGGAGAAGCTATTGCCTACATTGAAGCTAACGTAAAGTAACTTAGTCTACTTGCATTTTCGATGCAGTTGAAACGCGTTGTAGTAACGGGGCTGGGAGCCCTTACCCCTATCGGGAATACCCTTGATGAATTCTGGGCAAATTTAACTGCCGGAGTTAGTGGGTCAGCTCCTATTACCCGTTTTGATGCTTCCAAGTTCAAAACACGCTTCGCCTGTGAGCTGAAAGGCTTTAAGATCGAAGACCATTTTGAACGTAAGGAAGGACGCAAGATCGATCCGTATGCACAATATGGCTTGGTTGCCTCTGCTGAAGCTATTAAGGATTCCGGACTAAACCTGGAAACCGTTAATAAGGATAGGGTTGGTGTTATATGGGGTTCCGGTATTGGCGGATTAGATACATTCCTGGAAGAATGTGGTAATTATGCCAAAGGCGATGGAACGCCAAGGTTCAATCCTTTCTTTATCCCAAAAATGATCGTAGATATCCTCTCCGGTCATATTTCCATTAAATATGGATTCAGGGGACCTAACTTTACTACCGTTTCGGCATGTGCTTCATCCACTAATTCGCTTATTGATGCTTATACCTATATAAGATTAGGAAGGGCAGATGTAATTGTTAGTGGCGGTTCTGAAGCTGCTGTTAATCCTGCCGGTATTGGGGGATTCAACGCTATGAAAGCCTTATCAGAAAGAAATGATTCACCCGAAACAGCATCACGCCCTTTTGATAAGGATAGAGATGGTTTTGTAATGGGTGAAGGAGCCGGAAGTATTATTTTGGAAGAATTAGGCCATGCACTTAACCGCGGAGCCAAAATTTATGCTGAAGTAGTAGGTGGTGGAATGACTGCCGATGCGCATCACATGACCGCACCACATCCGGAAGGATTAGGTGCTATTAATGTCATGAACCTTGCATTGGAAGACGCAGGTTTAGTAACTACCGATATTGATTATATCAACGTACACGGAACATCTACGCCTTTAGGTGATATAGCGGAAACAAAAGCTATTTTGAAAGTATTTGGCGAACATGCCTATAAGCTCAATATAAGCGCTACCAAATCTATGACAGGCCACTTATTAGGTGCTGCTGGGGCTGTTGAAGCCATTGCTTCTATACTGGCGGTGAAGAATGATATTATTCCTCCTACTATCAATCACTTTACTGATGACCCTGAATTAGATAATAAGCTCAATTTCACATTTAATAAAGCTCAAAAGCGTACTGTAAATGCTGCGCTGAGCAATACCTTCGGTTTTGGAGGACACAATGCTTCGGTCATTGTGAAGAAGTTTCAGTAGGAATTAAAAGTTTAAGAAATAAAGTTTGTAAAGAAAGATAGCTTTTATAAAACTTACCCAATTTTCTCCAACATAGCCATATAAAAGCCATCAAAGCCGGAATCGGAAGGCATTACCCTATTCTCTTTTACTTTATTAAAATTGGGGTGTTCAGCTAGAAAGTGATCCACTATCTTTTCATTTTCCGATGGTAAAATACTACAGGTAGCATAGATCAACTTGCCACCTTTTTTCACCATTACGGAATAATCAGATAATATTTTAGCTTGTTCTCTTTTAATATTTTCCAGACTTTCAATGCTGAGCTTCCATTTAATATCCGGGTTACGTTTCAATATCCCCAATCCTGAGCACGGTGCATCAATCAATACCCGGTCGGCAGTATCGGCCAATTTTTTAATAACCTTGGAAGAATCAATCAGGCGAGTTTCAACAACACTAACACCTGCACGTTTTGCTCTGCGTTTAAGTTCTTTTAGCTTCCATTCAAATATATCCAGGGAAATAATCCGGCCTTTGTTCTGCATAATGGCTGCCATATGTAGGGACTTTCCTCCGCCACCTGCACAAGCGTCTATAACCCGCATTCCGGGACGCAGATCCATAAAATAAGCTACCTTCTGGGAAGAGGCATCCTGCACTTCGAACCAACCATTCTGAAAAGGCTCTGTGGTAAATATTCGTTTACGTTCTTCAACTAATAATGCATCCGGATGATTGTCTATAATGGAAGTCGCTGTATTATCATTTTGTAACTCCCTTTGTAATTCCTTACGGTTTGTCTTTATAGTATTGGTGCGTATAATAAAGTGAGCCTGTCTATTAAGTTCTTCAATTTCTTTGTCCCATCTATCACCCAATTCTTCATAGGCAAGGGCATCTAACCAGTCGGGTATAGATTCTCTGATTACTCTAACTCCGTACGACTTAGCTTCCCTTTCCAGCACCTTTGTTTCATCAATTCTTTCAAATTCTTCCCAATCGGGCAGAGACATATCTTTAGTAATGAAATAAACGGCGCAAAGGTCCCATAGGTTTTTTGTATTAAGAGAAGGCTCTTCTCCCGTCAAGAACCAAAGTTTTCTCCACCAACGTACTATATCATATATGGTTTCTGCAATAAATTTCCGGTCGGAAGAACCCCATTTAGGATTTGACTTTAAAAGGTTGTTTACAATACTATCGGCGTGCTTTCCTTCATTAAATGTTTGTTGCAGCCCTTGTATACAAGCCTTCACTAAATTAGGGTGAAGCCTGAATTTTCCTTTGTCAAATGTTTTTTTGTTGCTCATATAAAAAAGAAAAGGCAGTACTTGTACTGCCTTTTTTAATATTAATTAATAAAACTAGAAAGAAGCTCTTGCTCTATAATTACCTTTTTGGAAGAAATAGTTTTTCTTGGCTTTACTCATCTTATTATGTAATACAAATCCAAGGGTAAATGCAGTGGTTACATAGCTGTCGTTCTTATCATTATTCCCACGAGGACTTCCCGGGCCATAGTTGGACAGTTCTTTTGGGGTTATTCCAGGTACAAAGAAAGATTGGTCGGTCATGTATTTTGAATCAACATTAGGAAGAGTCTTAATACTTCCGTAATTTGGATACCTGCCACTTACATCATCAATATAGTCAGTAAAGGTTTTATTCCAGCATAATTCCCATCCTAAACGAATGTTCTTATGAATAGTGAAATAGAAACCAATTCCCATTGGAACAGAAGGTTGAATAAGTGAATATTCTTTTTCTCCTTCAGTAGTAAGGGTATGGAGCGGTATATATTGGCCATAGCCATATCCTACATTAGCAGGTGGGTTAGATTCTGCTATCATAGCTTCCGGATTCATATGGAATATACCTGCACCAGCAAATAAATACATATTGAAAGAATTTTCATATGTAAAATGACCACCAATATCGGTGATATTCCAAAATGTCCATTCTAAACGGAGAGATCCTTCAATAATATCATCACGATAGTTGAGGTTTCTGTCGCGTATGGAAGTAACCTTGGAAAGGCTGTCAAATCCTTGCAATCTGATATAATCAAATTGGCCTGAAATCGAGAACTTGCTGCTAAGCCTGTATCGTATGTATCCGCCTAAATCCCAACGGATTTGGCTAGGTTGTGTGTTTTCAATAGAGGGACTTCCGGAAGCATTAATACCACCAATATCGCAGAGGCCATCAGCAGCTCCGGCTTTAATGCCGAGCTCCCAGTTTCCCTGTCCGAAACTTAAAAATGGTAGTGCTAGAAATCCAATTAATAATAGTTTATTTAGGCGCATAACGAGTTAAAATTTTAGACCGCAAATATAAGTATTTACTATTAACCAATACAAGAATATTCCTTTTTTTAAGATTAATATAGCATTTAGCTCATATCTGGTTAAAAATCAACTTTAACAAGATGCCATTTTATAGCCGTTTTAGTGTTTTAAAAGTTATGAAATGCAGGTGCTTTATACAGAAAGGTATACTATATTTTATTTTTTATATATTAGCAGAAAATTTACCAGATGAATATAAAACTTATACTTTTTGCTTTTATGGCGGGTGCCTTAATGTTTGGACTTGCTTCGTTTCGTTCTAAGGAGGATAAAAAGACATTATACGATTTTAAAGCTAAAACCATTGATGGAAAAGAATTTGATTTTTCTTCCCTGAAAGGTAAAAAGGTTTTGATCGTAAATACCGCTTCCAAATGCGGAAATACACCTCAGTACGCCGACCTGGAAAAGCTCTATAAGCAATATGGAGGGGCGCATTTTACCATTATTGGATTTCCGGCGAATAATTTTGGAAGTCAGGAACCGGACTCTAATACTGAAATACATCAGTTCTGCACGAAGAATTATGGCGTTACTTTCCAGATGATGGAAAAAATTTCAGTCAAAGGAGATGATATGCACCCATTATATCAATGGCTTACTGAAAAGTCGGAAAACGGTGTTCAGGATGCCCCTGTTATATGGAATTTTCAAAAATTCTTAATTGATGAAAATGGCAATTGGGCCGGTGTTGCTGATCCAAAGGAGTCTTGCCTGGGAGACCATATAGTTAACTGGATAAAAGGAAGTAAATAATACAAAATGCCGGATGTTAGAAGGTGAACCTTAGTTCAACATTCAGCATCCGGCATTCAAAAAATCGATCTCTTAGCAGTATTCTTCGTAAGCTGCCTTCAGGTTTTCAGCAACCATATTGGCTGAATGGCCTTCAATATGATGACGTTCAATAAAATGAACCAGCTTTCCATCCTTAAAAAGCGCTATGGAAGGAGAGGAAGGTGGGTATGGTAATGTGTGTTTACGGGCTTGTGCTGTAGCTTCTACATCAAATCCGGCAAAAACGGTTACCAAATTAGCAGGCTTCTTCTCATTATCTAAGGACATAAGAATGCCCGGGCGAGCAGCTCCGGCAGAACAACCGCAAACGGAATTAAATACTAATAGAACAGTACCGGGTTGAGAAACTGCTTTATCAACAGCTACCGGGGTAGTGAGGTCAACAAAGCCTCCTTCGGTAAGTTCAGACTTCATAGGTATTACAAGTGCTTCAGGATACATATAATTATTTTTTTTAGGGTTAAACAGATTTGCAAAGATAGGCTTTTTTAGGGAGATTGACTTGGGTTATGTTTCGATATATATATAATAGTAAGAAAGTCAGTGAAAACTAAAAGCGCGCATACGATTACAATTATTAATTTTGAGGATTGAAAAATTTTATGGCAAAAAAAATCTTAATTACTGGTTCCAATGGGCTTTTGGGGCAAAAGCTCATTTACAGACTTCTGAATGAGTCTGGTATTCAAATTATTGCCACCTCAAAAGGTGATAATAGATTACGAACTCAAACCGGGTATATTTATCAATCGCTGGATATTACAGACGAGCAATCTGTTAAAGAGGTCTTTGTGAAGTATAATCCCGATGTGGTAATTAATACGGCTGCTATGACTAATGTAGATGCTTGTGAAACAGAGCAGGATGCCTGCAGGAAAATGAATGTTGATGCAGTAGATTATATTATTAAAGCCATGAAATTATTGCCAGGGGATCCTCATTTTATTCATTTATCTACCGATTTTATTTTTGATGGGAATAATGGACCTTACCGCGAGACCGATATTCCATATCCACCGGATTCCGTTTATGCCGATTCTAAATATATGTCAGAAAAGTTGGTTGAAAAATCAGGTCTGAAATGGGCTATTGTCCGTACCATGTTAGTATATGGGGTTGTGGATTTCATGAGCCGGAGCAATATTGTGCTATGGGCTAAAGATTCTCTTTCCAAAGGAAAAACTATTAATGTTGTTGAGGATCAGTTTCGTTGTCCCACACTTTCCGAAGACCTCGCAGAAGGTTGTGCATTGGTTGCTTTACAGGGCGCAACAGGCATTTATCATATATCAGGCAAAGATTTTATGAGCATAATAGAATTAGTGAACAAAGTAGCTGATTTCTGGCATTTCGACAAGACCTTGATACATCCGGCCAAAACTGCTACACTAGGGCAACCTGCCCAAAGGCCACTTAAAACAGGCTTTATTCTGGATAAAGCCAGAACTGAACTCGGTTACGAGCCTCATTCCTTTCTGGAAGGGCTTGCTATAGTGGATAAGCAGCTAAAGGATAACATGGCCTAAAATAAATTTTATTTACTGTAGCATTCATTAGGTATTGCATCTCATTTTATTTGTAACTTTGAAATCTTTAAAAGACCAAGCGCTATATGAGTTTTATTGCAAGCGTACAAGCCCGTCAAATCCTTGATTCAAGGGGCAATCCTACATTAGAAGTGGACGTTATTTCAGATTCCGGTATTATTGGAAGAGCCGCAGTGCCTTCCGGTGCCTCAACAGGAATCCACGAAGCTGTGGAATTGAGAGATGGAGACAAAGGCACTTACCTTGGTAAGGGCGTTTTGAAAGCTGTTAATAATGTTAACACCATTATTCAGGAAGAGCTGAAAGGGCAATTCATATTCGATCAGCGGAGCATCGATAAAAAAATGATTGACCTGGATGGCACTGATAATAAGGGTAACCTTGGAGCCAATGCAATTTTAGGCGTTTCTCTGGCAGTAGCTAAAGTAGCCAGCGAGGAATCACGTCTACCATTATATAAATACATTGGTGGTGTGAATGCAAATACTCTCCCTGTTCCCATGATGAATATTCTGAATGGTGGAAGCCATGCCGATAACAACATGGATTTTCAGGAATTTATGATCATGCCTGTGGGTGCTCCTTCTTTTTCAGAAGCATTGCGTATGGGCGCTGAGGTATTTCAAAACCTGAAAAAACTTTTACACGACGGAAAATATTCCACCAATGTGGGCGATGAAGGCGGATTTGCGCCTAACCTCAAATCGAACGAGGAAGCCCTTGATCTTATTTTAAAAGCAATTGAAAAGTCTGGCTACAAAGCCGGCAAAGACATATACCTGGCCCTGGATGTGGCTTCTTCTTCATTCTATTTGGAAGAAGAAAGCATGTATCATTTTAAAAAATCTTCGGGAGAAAAACTTACATCAGCACAGATGATCGAGCTATATGCTAAGTTAGTAAAGAACTATCCTATTGTATCTATAGAAGACGGACTTGCCGAAGATGATTGGGATGGCTGGAAAGCGCTTACGGAAAAACTGGGAAGCAAAATACAATTGGTGGGCGACGATCTATTCGTTACAAATGTAACCCGTATTCAACGTGGTATTGATATGGGCGTTGCCAATTCTGTACTTGTAAAGGTCAATCAAATTGGCAGTTTAACGGAAACAATTGATGGGGTGCAATTGGCCGACAGGAATTCCTATACTTCAGTAATTAGCCACCGTTCCGGCGAAACAGAAGATACCACCATTGCCGATCTCAGTGTGGCTTTGAATACCGGGCAAATTAAAACCGGTTCCCTCTGCCGTTCCGAACGCATTGCCAAATACAACCAGTTATTGCGCATTGAAGAAGCCCTTGGAAGTGCTGCGCAATATGGAGGAAAGAAATTTAAATACGTAAATAATTGACACTAACACATCAATCATAATTATGGACAGGTTAAAAGAGAAGTTCTTAAAAAAAGCCACTGCAGGAGCTGAAAACGTAAAGCAGTTTGTAGCGCAATACGGAGAACAAAA
>Ga0206833_1072_pt2 | contig 25023 bp, 15 predicted proteins | sample Alteio_BWOrgCont_32_FD_152891 | JGI IMG/M metagenome (GOLD analysis project Ga0206833, IMG submission 152891) | Enriched cells from forest soil in Barre Woods Harvard Forest LTER site, Petersham, Massachusetts, United States -... | ecosystem: Environmental > Terrestrial > Soil > Temperate forest >... | reverse complement strand
CGGTTAATTGTCCACAAAACGGGCGCATTATTCAATGCCAAAACTTCTATATTTATTGCAGAACGTAAACAGTTGAAATGGACAACATCATCCATTATATTTGCTCTGGGTCAAAATGCTGTTACAACCGGAAGCCGCTCTGGACAAAACATTATTTTGCAATTTATTGGTTAAATAATTTTATATAGTAACTTGACAGTTTTACAACCTCAGCAATGAATAAATTTTTTATTACGGCAATACCACTGGTACTGACATTGGCCGTGAATGCTCAGCAGGGCACTTCTTTAACGGCAAAGGACTACGAGCACGCCGAAAGCTTTTTAAATTATAATACCGAACCACTTATTGATTACGCCAGTGTGCGCCCCAACTGGTTGCCCGGCGATAGGTTCTGGTATCGTACGCTAACTGCCCAGGGCAGTGAATTTGTTTTGGTTGATCCGGCTAAAAAAACGCGTGCCGCTGCCTTTGATCAGCAAAAACTGGCCATCGCTTTGTTAACCGCTACCGGCAATAAATATGATGCCAACCACTTGCCTTTTGAAACCTTCAGTTTTTCGGCAGATGGGAAGGCTATTATTTTTAAGGCAGCTGAAAAGCAGTGGAAATGTGATTTAAGTAGCTATCAGTGTGTGGAAGATACCGCACCGGTAACTGAAGCCAGCGGGGAGCAGGCTACAGGACGCCGTGAGCTGAGAGCTAACAAAGCAAATGAAATAGTATCGCCCGATGGTTCAAAGGCGGCCTTTATAAAGGAGTATAATTTGTGGCTGCGCGATGTTAAAACAGATAAACTAACGCAACTTACTACCGATGGTGTAAAAGATTTTGGTTATGCTACCGACAATGCCGGTTGGAAAACCACCGAAGCGCCGGTTCTTTTATGGTCGCCTGATTCAAAAAAGATAGCCACCTTTCAGCAGGATGAGCGTAATGTGAGCGATATGTACCTGGTGACTACCAACGTTGGCAAGCCCGTTTTAAAGGCGTGGAAATATCCGCTGCCAGGCGATAAAACCATCATCACCATACAAAGAGTTATTATTAATGTTGATGAGCCGAAAGTTATCAGGCTGCAAATACCTGCCGACCCGCATCGCGCTACACTGAGTGATGACATTTCAAGCAGTGGAACTTTTGACGATGTTAGCTGGAATGAAGATGCCTCAAAACTGGCCTTTGTATCCACCTCGCGCGATCATAAGCAGGAAAAAGTGCGTATAGCAGATGCCGCAACCGGAGCTGTTCGTGAAGTGTTTGAAGAAACCGTGCCTACGCAGTATGAATCGGGCTGGGGAAGTATTAACTGGCGTTATCTGCATAAAACCAATGAAATTATATGGTTTTCGGAGCGTGACAACTTCGGTCATCTTTATTTGTACGATGCACTAACCGGAAAAGTAAAAAACCAGATTACCAAAGGTGATTGGCTGGTAACCCGTTTGTTGAAGGTTGATGAAAAAAACCGGATGCTGTATTTTATTGCCGATGGTATGCAGGCCGAAAATCCATACTTCGGCCAATTATGTAAAATTGGGTTCGACGGGAAGCATTTTGCTGTGCTGACGCCAGAAGCAGGTAATCACAATATAACCCTGTCGCCAGCGGGTAATTACTTTATCGATAGTTATTCGAAACCTGATGTTGCCCCGGTTATTGTTTTGCGCAATTTGGACGGGAAGCTGGTTACTGATTTGGAAAAAACCGACATCAGCCGCTTGCTTGCCACCGGATGGAAACCTGTAACGCCTTTTTCAGTTAAGGCAAACGATGGCAAAACTGATATTTATGGCCTGATGTTTACGCCAACTCATCTTGATCCAAATAAAAAATATCCTATTGTTGATTACATTTATCCGGGCCCGCAAGGTGGGAGTGTTGGCAGTTGGTCGTTCGCCGCTTCAAGGGGCGATAACCAGGCGCTTGCCGAACTGGGCTTTATTGTAGTAGCCATTGAAGGTACCAGTAATCCGCTGCGGTCAAAAAGTTTCCACGATATGAGCTATGGAAATATGGCCGAAAATACTTTGCCCGATCAAATTGCCGGGATACGTCAGCTTGCTGCAAAATATACTTATATCGATACTACCAAAGTTGGTATTTGGGGTCACTCGGGCGGTGGTTTTGCTACTGCTGCTGCCATGTTCCGTTATCCTGATTTCTTTAAGGTAGGGATCTCAGAATCGGGCAATCATGATAACCGCAATTATGAGGATGATTGGGGCGAACGCTATGATGGTTTAGCTGCAAACAGTGATTACGAAGCGCAAGCCAATGAAAACTATGCTAAAAATCTTAAGGGTAAATTGATGCTGGCACACGGCATGATGGATAATAATGTACCGCCAGAGAATACATTGTTGGTCGTTCAGGCTTTGGAAAAGGCTAATAAAGATTATGATTTGGTAATATTCCCTAACAGCCCGCATGGCTACGGTCCGTTTTCATCGTATATGATGCGCCGCCGCTGGGATTATTTTGTGAAGAATTTGTTAGGGGCTGACCCACCTAAAGAATATCTGCTTAAATCAAAACCCGATCCGCGTAACGTTGCGAAATAAATAACGCGTTTAAAATAAAAACAGGCTTTCCCTTATACGGAAAGCCTGTTTTGTTTAAGATAATCAGCAAATTTTACCCTGTGACTGGTGTAACACTTAAAGGTACTTCAAAAGTTTGAGTGGCTTCATTTACAGTTATAGCCTGGTTTGCTGACAGGTTAATAATTGTGGTGACATTTTTGTAGGCCATTTCAACAGTTACTGTATAATCGCCAAAGGGCAATTGTTTAGTTGTAAAACTACCACCCTCATCTGCCGTTGGCGGAGTAAGTGTAATTATTTCATCACTATCAGCAGGCTGAAGCATTACTTTGGCATTGTTGAACCCTGCTTCTGCGATATCGGGACCATCCGATGATTGCGCTACAGCCGGTGCCAGTTGAAGACTGACAGTGACATCGGCAACCGTTGTGGCAGGTTCTGGCTCGGGAACTACAGCAACTGCTTGTTCGGGATTTTCAATTACCGCTAAGGCTTGCGTAGGTGGTGTTATAGGAGTTGTTTCGGCCGTTTCATTGGCAGTATTGGTATCGGGTGTTTCGGTAGTATCGGTGCCTGTGGCTGTTGTATTATTAGTATTTGTCGGATTGGTGGTTGCACTGCTGCTTGTTGAGTCGGAAATTGGCAGCACCAGGTCCTTAAGTCTATCGATAAATTTAATTACCCTACCCGAAAAAAAGCCACAGATAAAGGCAAATAATAACAAACCTTTGCCAATGGTTATATCCGTCATTTTACTATCCGAATTAAGCATATTATAGCCTAGCACCAGTACCAAAGCACATACCGGCGCATAAAACATTTTTGAAACCTGAACAGAAATTTCTGAAGTGTCAAAGGGCCCGGTATCGGCATCGCCTGCCTGTTTTAAAGCCTGCACGTTTGCCAGACTTACATAGTAAATTAAACTTACCAATACGCCAATAAGCGCCCATAAAATAACCTCCAGATAGGTCAGCTCGCCGGTAAACCAAAAAAAGTCTTTTACAATAATTTCCTTGCCGGTAAGGTATAGTTTGGCGTCTTTATTATTAAGCCCCAATAAAAGCTGATCCAGATCTTTTAAGCAGGTACTGTCCACCTGGTTATTGTATTCGGTTTTTAAAAATACAAATATCAGTTTGTTACGTTTTTCCCGCTGTATTTTTACGCTATCGCCTTTTGAGTTTGCGGTGGTTGTGATATCAGGATACCCGGCAAATATATTGTCGAGGTTAGCTAACTGGATACTATCCAATTTTTTATGGTCAGTGCCTTTATACTTATTGTGTAACAAAAAATAAATAATGGTTACAGAAATGAGGATCAGGCAGAGCGCTAATAGCCATCCTGCTCCTGTCCAGATTTTTGCTTTGATAAATGCGATCATGATTTCTATTTTTTTAAGGTTTGGTATTGGTTTATGATAATAAAGAAGTGAAAACCCACTCGGCGGCTGTGTTGCTTATTTTACTCCAGCCGTTAAAAACGGAATATACGGTTACTTGGGTGCCACTGGTGAGTGTGTTTAAAATGCTGAATGATAGGCCGGGACCGCTGCGTACATTCACTTTATCGGCTTTTACGGTTTTGGTTGATGATACCGGCGGGGCCTGACCCTGCAATGTTGTTAACTTATCGGCAATGAGCGGATAAAAATTTTCTACCGCAGAGGTGATGGTATTGGTGCCAAAAAAAGCAGTACCGGGGCAGGTTTTTTGTTCATTGCCTACCTGGTTGTTGTTTATTTTATCATCTGTAAAGCGTTTGCCCGTTTGATCAAACCAATGGTGATAAACTACCTGCGCCTGAACCGGCTGAAGATTGAATTTTGCACAAAGCAGTGCATTTAAAAACGTAATTGTTTCCTTGTGCGAAGGTGTCATAACATCATTGCCCGCATCAAAATTGCCCAGATTTTCAATACAGATAGCTCCATGGTTGGCCCCAAAAATGCCCGCAGGCGTAATATCAATGGGCCTGCATAAACCAATATTACCCGATGGGAAGGTGGTTATATTTTGGCCTATATCGCTCCAACCCCTGTCGTGAATATGATAGCTGCGCATAGATTCCAGCCAGTACATTTCGCCCTGATTGGCGCTTATATCTTTATAAGACGGACTCCAGGTGTGGTGGTTTTGTATCATCGTTATTTCCCTGGTGAATTGCGAACTCATCACGTATTTTTGAAAATCAGGTGGCGAATAAATGTAAAATTGAGCTAATGCCATTATAGGGGTCCTCCTTGCTAAGTTTTTAAAATCCGTTAATTCATTGTTCGTTCTTCTTTTCTGTACTCTTTCCGCATCGCTTCAACAATATCGGGCAGGCGCAGGTACTGGTCATTTTTTGATATGGTTTGCAGCGCCGCGTAATGTATAATGTTGAGTATGGCAGCGCCGTTTAATTCATATTTGGCAGCAATGACCCTTAAATCAATACCGGGTTCAAGGGCGTAGGCAGTGGGTATTGATTTTTCCCACAGTTTAAAGCGTTCATCAACATTTGGTATCGAAAAATGGACCACGGTTTGAAAACGTCTTAAAAAAGCTTCGTCAATATTGCTTTTCAAATTGGTAGCCAATATCACCAGTCCGTGATAGTCCTCAACGCGCTGTAATAAATAGCTCACTTCCTGGTTGGCATACCTGTCGTGCGAACTTTGGACATTGGTGCGTTTGCCAAACAGGGCATCGGCTTCGTCAAAAAATAAGATCCAATTCTTGTTTTCGGCTTTGGTGAAAATGGTTTCGAGATTTTTTTCAGTTTCGCCGATATATTTGCTTACCACTTGCGACAGATCGATCCGGTAAACCTCCTTATTTAAATACTTGCCCAATAAGGAAGCCGTAAGCGTTTTGCCCGTGCCGGATGGGCCGTGAAAAAGCGCTTTGTAGCCGGGTTTTATTTTGCGTTTAAGGTTTTCGTCGAGCATTAATGTATCATTATGCTTCACCCAAATAGCGATATCGTTAATCTGACTCTGGGTATGATAGTTCAAAATCAGGTCGTCCCAGGTCATTTCGGTGCCGATTTTTTTTGCTGGGAAGCTTGGGCTGAATTTAGGTGGCGTTTCTGTGCCGGTAGTCAGTTGGTTCAACCATTCCTCGCTGAGTATTAACCTGCCGCTCATTATGGGCTCACCTTCTTTAACACTCTCGAGCGAAAGGACGAGTTTGGTTACGAGGACACTATCTGTAAGTAATTGCTGAATAATAAGGCGGTTGTTTAAATTATTGCCCGCCAGGATAAATTGTGCCGTTTCGCCGGTAGGTAATAAGCCGCGGTGATTGCTGCCTCTAACGCCCCCAATTTCGGGGAAATCGCCTCCCTGAGGCAAAGCTTCTTTAATTGCTTCGTCGTAAAAATTGGGATAAATATGAGGTATATAAGCGATCAGGAGAATGAGGCTTTCTTGCGGTGTTAGCAAGATATTGTATCGTTGAAATTCTTCGGCTATTGAATGGGCAAGCGGGCCCAAATCCCATTCAGAGCTATAATCTTTTTGAATAATGGCTCTCAAAAAATCGGCAAAGTATTGAATATATGTTTCAATGTTTTTAAACATGGTTTTTTACAGGCTTAGCTTTCAATGTATTTTTTCATAGTTTATATCTCTTTAAGGTATATTGAGGGTTATAGTAGCCGACCCAACGGTCATATACTCGGCGGCGCCTGCTGTTTTAAGTCTTTCCATTGCCTGATGAATACATTGCGTTGGCCTGTTTTCCAGCGGATGCCATTGATAAGGATCGCGAATGCCAATAGTGAAGGTATTGCGGCCGTGTGGCGTATAAGTGCTGGTTAACTCCCAGGTTACTTCGTCAATATTGCCATTTGCGTTAAGCCAGTTATCAACATCATAATCCTGCTGTCTTATAGGCGTTGTTGATGGTGTAGTTCCGCTAAATGTTCCACTGGTAGTTCCTGATGGCAGGGACGGTGCAATCAGCGATGCTATGCGTCTTTGTACCGATGGATTTTGCCTGAACAAACGACCCACATCCTCAGTATAATCTGCCCCTCCTCCGTAACGATACCAGTAGAGGTGTCTCCGGGCATCGGGCTGGTCAGAAAAATGACTTAATAACCGCTGAAGTAGTTGTTCATCTTTTTCGCGCCTGCTTAGCCAGACTTTGGCATCATAATAAGCGCATATGGCAGCCGACTCAAACCAGGCAGCATCGCCCCCGGGTGTATCCACAGCTTCGGTGTTAGTTTCCTGCCCGCCTTCTCCTCTTTGAATTATCCGGCCAATATTTCCATGTAGTTTGATGGAATCGTTGCTTTGTTGCACCACGTGGGTAAGCTCATGCGCTATCAGTCTTTTTCCGCTGTCGCTATCGGGCGCATATTGCCCTGAGTTAAAAACAATATTATGGCCGGTAGTGTAAGCTAAAGCATTGATAGATTGTGCCGATTTAGCGGCTACAGTGTCTGTATGAATTTTTACGTTTGAAAAATCGTGCCCAAATCGTGGCTCAAAAAACTGCCTGCTGTTTTGCGACATTTGCTGCCCCGATGAGCTTAATGAATTGACATAATTATTTAATTCGCTGCTGCCATGCACTTTCGCGCCGTCGGCTTCTTTGCGGTGCACATGCTTTTCTTCTTCTTCACAGGCCTGGCATTTTCGTTGTATGGTATTATTAGCCGGCTTAAAAAAACTGTTTTGAGCTATTGTGTTCATTCGCATAACATCATCAGTCATGCTATTTGCTTGTTGCTCATGTACATCATTTGGTTTGCTGATGTTAAGTTTAGGCTGAAAAAATGGAGGTCTTGAGCCTGAAATATCTTTAGGCTTGTTAGTATTTGCGATATGCTGATGTGTATTCAATTTATTTTTTATTTGATTGAAAATCCAATTTAATTAAGGAGGACATGGGCCTGGTATTGCTGCTGAAACAGTAGGAGGGTTTGAAAAACGGAGCATCCTGTCATATGGCCCATGGCCCGCAGCCCAACCAGCGCAGGTGCTTAAACCATGATGGCTTCTACAGTCCTCATCACAGCCTCTGTGGCACCAAAAGGAGCTTGTGGGGTGAGCCACTACACAGGCGTCATAACAATCGTCATGAGTTCTGCAAGCTTCATGCGAACCGCAGTTCAGCACACCAGTGTAGGTATATGTAAAGTGGCAAGTCCCCGTTGAATCTGGTACACAAACCACCTGGTCAGCTTCATGTGTACAGGTGTCGGGGCAATCAGAGCCACAGGCTCCGCGGCACAACGAACCGCTTGGAATATGCGGGTTTATTAACAAAGGAGTTCCACCGGCTCCTGGTGCCGGCGCAGGCGGTGGCGTTGCACTGCATGCCGGTGGTGGTGGCGGCGGTTTGTTGGGCGTATGGTAATTAATGGCAACAGCCCGGAAATCGCCAACATTGGCTGTACCAGGGTATCCGCCGGTAGCATTTTCCAAACCCACTGTATGCCCCGCACCCCTTATAATATCTGCTACTTTGTGTGCCCGGTTGCATGAAAGAGAAACATTATTTGCTTCAGGCCCGTCGGCGCTGGCCATGCCCAGCACATCAATTGGAACAGCTGCATCTATGGTGCCAATTTTTAATTTTAACCGGTTTTCTTCGCCCTCATTAAAATTAACAGTATTAACTACAAAAGTAAACCGCTCGGGCGAAGGTACCGCCGATACCAGGGCACATGGTGGTGCTGGCTTATCGGCCTTTTGAATTTTTGGTTTTACACTTCCTCCCTGCTGTATTACATGCGTAAGCTCATGTGCCATCAGCCTTTTTCCTGTATCTGAATCAGGGGCGTATTGCCCTGAATTAAAAACGATATTATTTCCGGTAGTGTAAGCTAAAGCATTGATGGATTGCGCCGATTTTGCCGCCACAGAATCAGTATGGACTTTTACGTTCGAGAAATCATGGCCAAAACGCGGTTCAAAAAATTGGCGGCTGCCTTGCGACATTTGTTGTCCCGATGAACTTAATGAACTTACATAACTATCTAATTCAGCGCTGCCATTTATCCCGGTATTGCTATCCTCTTTGCGATGCACATGTTTTTCTTCATCTTCGCAAGCCTTACACTTTCGCTGGGCCATATTAGCAGCCGGCTTAAAAAAAGTATTTGTATTAATAGCATTATCAGTCATTCGCATTACTTTATCGGCCATATGATCTGCCTCCTTTTCATAAACATCATTGGGTTGGTTTATTGTAAGTTTGGGCTGAAAAAACAAAGGCTTTGACACCGAATGAGACGATGCTTTTTTAACCTCCGATGGCTGTTTTGCTAAATTCATTTTTTTTAATTTAGTAGTTCAATAGCGATAAGTTATGTTATTGCATTTTATATTATTGTTTATTAGGGCATACCATAAATTCCCTTTACCCCACGGTCCAGCCAGTTGTATGCAGCTGCAAAAGGCGGCATTATTGCATCTACAGCCCTATCTTTAAGATATCCCACAGACTCGTAAAATGCTGGTTTGCCAGCATACCATATTCCTCCCGTATCATTAAATGTGTGATCCCACGAGTTCTTTTTCGAATCATACTGGTCTGGTGTTCCCTTGCAATTGGCATATTTATGAATATCAGTAACCAAAACTCCCGAATGGTCATACACACATTCATTCATCGGGTCGGTTGGAGTAGGAGCCCTGTCTTCCAGAATGGTTCTGAAACCGCAATGAAACATACTGGTATTGCCAAAATAGTCTTTAAAGCCCGGAGGTACCGGATCGCTATCGTTTAAATGGGCCGGGCAGGCGACCATCCGTTGTATACCCTCACTGCTCCCGTTTTGCTGTTGTATAACATGTGTTAATTCATGAGCCATCAGTTTTTTTCCGCTGTCACTATCTGCCGAATATTGACCCGTATTAAATACAATATTATTGCCGGTGGTATAAGCTAACGCATTTATAGATTGAGCCGATTTTGCTGCCACCGAATCGGTGTGTAATCTTACATTGGAAAAATTATAGCCGAAACGGGGCTCAAAAAACTGTCTGCTGCTTTCGGGCATAGGCTGCCCTGATGCGGTGCCCAGTGAATTTACGTAATTATTCACGTCATTATGGCCCGGCGCTTTACCCGCACTGCTTTCTTTACGGTGCAGGTGTTTGTCTTCGTTTTCGCATGCGGCGCATTTGCGTTGTATCATGTTACCGGCAGGCTTAAAAAAGCTGTTTTGGGTATCGGCTATTTGCATAACTTTTTCGGCTACATGATTGGCTTCCTGCTCATGAACATTATTTGGCTGGGTTATACCTGAATCTGACTTAAAAAAAGCTGAAGTGCTATTGTTCTGCATTGAAACAGCAGCCTGATTGTCTATGTTTTTTAATTTAAATACATTCATCGTTTTATGGACAAGGGTTTCTGAGTGTAGGACAAAAATCATTCTGGCCCGGTGGGCAAGTGGTACCCGCCGCTATTTCTAAAATGGTACCCCAAACATTGCCCAGCAGCTTTTGCTTAAAACAGGTAAATGCATCGCCGGTATGCATATCAAAATTCAATCTGGTAGTTATGCAAGGTGCTGACAATGAATCTAAGCCTGTTCTTACTGCCGAACCGGCGGCAAATGCTGATGTAATTAAAGTTTGAATATTTGTTGGAAGCGCGGGCAATGTTGCCGCCTGCCATGCATAAGTTGGGTTAGTTGCAGATGTGGTGTCTTCTGCAGGGATTAATTGTAAAGCTGCAAAATTTGCTGAATTAAGTAGCTTTATGCGCGCTGAAACGTCTTTTGAGACACCCGCCTGATAAGCCTGATGCCCTTCATCATTACTTGTCTTCATCGCTTCTTTCAACATTTGCTGGGTTTGCTGTTGCGCGGTGCTGGCGGCAGTGCCTGCGGGCGCAAAAAGATTATCGTCGCCAATGGCTCTCCACTTAAACGGTGTTGCGCTTTTGGTACCCGCCGGACCTTTGGGACTCACTACATCAAGACCTGCATTATCGGCATCGTGCAAAACTTTTGAAATAAGATCACCTATGGAGAATGAAGTTAATGTACTGCCACCCATAGCCCTTACAATTGGAGATATTTGGCTGGTTAAATAATTTACCGTTGTAACATTGCCAATAGCATCCCTTGCGTGGATATGACTAGCCATGTAACAACTTATCATGGTTATCATATTATCGGTGAAATTGGGGAGCTGCCCACTCCAGTATCGCTGGATGTTGCCACGTTGCGTTCTGACATGGCCCGCCGAAAATGCATCGCTCAAAAAATGCTGTGAAAATGCTTCCTGAGCCTCCCAGGTCCATCTTCTTACGGTAAAAGGATCTGATCCTTCGGCATAAGCTTGTTCAATGGCTTTTGTATGCAGCGCAATGTAGCGTTCGCGGTTGCTGTTGCCCGGCGAGCTGCCCGTAGAAAAGTGCGTTTCATTATTTGCCGCCAGCCGGTTGTACCGGTCATTAACTGCATCAATGGCTGCCTGGCTAACGTTTGGTTTGGCTCTTGTTGAGTTTACTTTCCAAAGTACATAATCTATCTGTTCCTTGTCCGATGGGATACTGCTTTCAGCAAGGCGCGCTACTTCTTCAATGCTTTCAAAATAATCGCCGGCCATAGCTACCATTTCGCCAAAGCTAAATTTGCCGTAGCGGGTAATCAGCACGTCGCCCCCCACGGCCATGTCGCCTATTTTACGATGTTCATCTGAGCCAAATCTTCTGATAGTTTTATCACCGTAGTTTTGCTGTATTACATGCGTTAATTCATGCGCCATTAATTTTTTGCCGCTACTACTCTCGGGTGAGTATTGCCCCGAATTAAAAACAATGTTATTGCCAGTGGTGTAAGCTAATGCATTAATTGATTGAGCCGATTTTGCTGCCACGGTATCGGTATGTAGCCTTACGTTTGAAAAATCATGCCCAAACCGGGGCTCAAAAAAACTCCTGCTGCCTGCCGACATGGATTGGCCCGATGAATTGAGTGAACTCACGTAATTGTCCAATCCGCTACCGGTCTGCACTTCATTATTACTGCTTTCTTTACGGTGTACGTGCTTTCCCTCTTCCTCACAAGCCTGGCATTTACGTTGCACATAATTATTTGCGGTCTTAAAAAAGGTATTTTGATTTACAGTTGTATCCGACATGCGCATAACCTTATCAGCTATATGATCGGCTTCCTGCTCGTAATGGTTGCCGGGAACCCCCACAGTATATTTGGGTTGAAAGAAACCGGCTTTTGTAGCAGCTAATTCTTTGCCTTCTTTTATTGTTGTTTGATATTGCATTTCATGTCATTATTATATCAAAAGACGATGTTTGATTTTTAATTATTTACAATGTAAACACCATATAGAAAAAAGGAATTATGCTCAACGGTTCTTTCACATGTTATTTTTTTTAACTCATAAGCACTTTCGATTCTCTTCAATAAATGGTATTTATTTAATTCATTTCTCCATTTTTTCTTTAAAATGCTGGCTGAATTTTGTTCGTAGCCATAGTTTGTTATTCCGCTTATTAAACCGGTGTCTGCAATATCAAACCCCATAAATGTCCAGTTAGCATCTATTGCTGATGGAGACGTAACAGGCGGCATAAAATATTTTTGATAACCATCGGTCTCCCCGGCATTGAGCACAATTGTAAAAGCAGCAACACTGTAATCTGATTTAAATTTATCAGATGGAAGGTTGTCAATTAACAAATCTAAACTGTCCCACATTTTATAGTCGTTGCTTAACATATTTCGTGTTGCTTGTAATTTCTCTTCTGAATAAATTGGCCAAACGTGAGGATCAATTGATAATGGCTTTATGACATCATCTTTAAGCAAATAGGTCTCCTTTCTCTCTGTTGCCCAGTTTGATTCTTTTTTTATAGCCTCCCTGGCATCATATCCCACTACTTTTTCAATTATGTTCATGTTGATTTTTTATACTTTAACAAGGCGCACCCGGTGTACCAATGCCACAGCATCCCCCAAATAATCTTCTAGGGCCGAAACATTGACAAGTGGTTGGATTTTGATTATATTGATAATAATGCCAATGATTACCAGGGCAAGGAAAATGGGGTGTTGATGGTGGAACCAAATCTACCTCTGGCGGTGGTGCCGGCGGGCATGGCGGACACGGCCTTGCGGTAGCTGTATCAGATGATAAGAGAGCGCCCGCTCCAAGTAAAAGCCCTCCCACAGCTAAAGCGCCAAGTCCAATCCCCCAACCTACTGGGCCTGTCGCAATTTCCTCGGGTGCAGCTACCGCGTCAGCCTCAAGAATTGCACCTCCCGCACCTGCTAATAGGGCTCCAATCCCTCCGTCTCTTTGAATTAAATTTCTTTGGACATTAACGCGTTGTTGTACTACATGTGTTAACTCATGGGCCATTAACCGTTTGCCGCGTTCACTCTCCGGAGAATACTGGCCCGAGTTAAAAACGATGTTATTGCCTGTTGTATAAGCCAGTGCATTGATGGACTGAGCCGATTTTGCAGCTACACCGTCGGTATGTAATTTAACGTTTGAAAAATCGTGCCCAAACTTTGGTTCAAAAAAGCTTCGGCTTTCCTTTGACATCGGTTGCCCGGAGGAGCTTAAAGAGCTAATGTAGTTACTGAGTTGATTGCTGTGGGCTGTTGTTGCGGTACTATTTTCTTTTCGATGTACAAATTTGTCTTTTTCTTCGCATGCCTGGCATTTGCGCTGAACATGTGTATTGGCCGGTTTAAAAAAGGTATCCTGATTTATTGACGGATCGGGCATACGCATTACCTTATCTGCCATATGATCGGCTTCTTGCTCATAAACATCGTTAGGTTGATTTATGGTGAGCTTAGGTTGAAAAAAAGCAGGCTTTACACTCTTTTTTTGAGAAGAATTGTTATCATTAGCTTTTACATTATTTAAACTTTTTGTGATCATTTTTATACTAAAAATTGCCAAACAAATTATCCATATAACTACTTAACCGACGTTGTAAATGCTTATAAAAACGACTCGCCCGGCAGATATACCTTTACTACTTTCTGTTTTTTTACCAGGTCAAATGACCAATTGCGTTCTGCAGAAAAAAGGCTGCTGTCGTACTCAAACTCTAATACAACCGGATCTTTTTGTCCGTTAGTTTCACATATTACTTTTACTGCCCGTAATTTTCCCGGCGGCTCGTCAATATGGTCCAGCGAGCGCTCATCGCAATTACATTGCTCAAGCACTTCGCCAACCGTTAAGCCTATCCACTTATTTTTATCCATGTTTATTTTAAGCAAGTTGTGCGTCTTTTGGTATAGGGCTTTTATCGTCAGCGCGACACGTTTTATAATAACAAATACCGCAATTGGCAATAGCAGCTTTCACCGCGGTTTCTACTTTTTGTTGAAAGGTTCCACCTGCTTTTGCGAACGCATCATTCCAGCGTTTGGATATATCTTCTGTTTTGCATTTATCACGAGCCGCGGAGTCGACCATATTCATTATGAAATCACACGATCCTGCACCTACAAACATGTTGCCTCCCGTAGAACCTCCAATAAAGGTTTTAATATCAGTGTCCGAAAAGCTTACTCCTAGTGTTGATCCTTCGCTTTTACTGTAGGGGTGCGAGTGTAGTGTACCGGTAGTGGTATCACCCGCTTGTTCGCCCGGGAAACTCATACCCCCGCCACCACCAGATCCTGTGCGAATAACGCTTTTGCCGGTTTTATCATTAACAATCCTTCCCCCATGTTCTGTTACTGTATCAGCCCCGTGATTTGATTTACTCCATGCATCCTCAATGCCCTGATATACATTGTCGGGAATTGTAAATGTTGCCGGGCATGGTTTTGGCGGATCTTTCTTTTCTTCTCTTTGAATATTTTTGGTTTGTGATGCCGCGCCCTGTTGCACTACATGTGTTAATTCATGTGCCATTAACCTTTTTCCACTCTCGCTATCAGGCGAGTATTGCCCGCTGTTAAAAACGATATTATTGCCGGTGGTATAGGCCAGGGCATTAATAGATTGCGCCGATTTTGCCGCTACCGAATCAGTATGGATTTTCACGTTTGAAAAATCGTGCCCGAACTTAGGCTCAAAAAACTGCCTGCTTGAAACCGGCATCGACTGCCCCGATGAACTTAGCGAACTCACATAATTGTCCAGTTCGGAGCTGCTGCCCATTCCGTTTGAACTATTCTCTTTACGGCGTACATGTTTATCTTCTTCCTCGCAGGCCTGGCATTTACGTTGTAAAGTACTGTCAGCGGGTTTAAAAAAAGTTGGGGTATTTGCGGAATTATCTGTCATCCGCATCACCTTATCGGCCATGGCATCAGCTTCATGCTCATAATGGTCGCCTGGCTCATTAATAGAAAGCTTAGCTTGTATTAAAGGCTTGAAAAATGAAGCATAGTTATTACTCTTTGCTTCATTACCGTTGTTATGTGTATAAAACATTGTTCTCATCATACTCCAATTAATACCAGTCAACACTTAATATATTTTGCATCCACGGCTGCCGGATGGTCGAAAAGCCCCAGGGTAACTTGCTTAATAAAATATCAAGGGTTTTCTGTTCAACTTTTAATATCCAGCCATTTTCTCTTAGCTCCAGGTTACCCTTGCGCAGCAAAAAAGCTTCGCGCAAGCCTTGAATGGAAGTGCCTTTTAACGATTCCCAATGATGTAGCACGGTATTCAATAATTCGGCCGAATAGGTTTTCTCCTTTTTGCTTAATTTAATTGAGGTTGTTAAAGGCTGTTCGAGTGGGTAGCCGCACAGTATTTTTTGAAGCACCAGGTCAAATTCGGCGGCCTCAACCGTTCCGGTAGCCAGGTAATAAAGCAGCATTACAGCCCGCCCGCGTGCCTGGTCATCAATAAAATTATTATTGTTTGTTAATTCCAGTTTTTCAAAGTACGTTTTGAAAAATGGAGTTAATATTACTATACCACTGGTGTTTATGCTGATAATATCTTTATCGTTATCCGTTTTTTTCTTTTTGACGGTGTCTTTTTTATCTGTTTTATTTGCAGTTTCCTCGTTGTAATCAGCGACACCATTTTCTGTTGCATCTTTTTCTGCCGCATCCTTAGCCGGTAAGCTGTTTAAGTCGGTATTTGTATTTACAACGTTTTCATTGTCATTGTTAGTTTCTGCAGATGTTGTCGCATCGATATGCTCCTCCCTATTATCTTTCTTGCTATCTTTTTTTGTTTTAACTGATATGGTTCCGTCTTCAATCTTCAAAAACTGAACCAAAGGTTTAAAAGCATCTTTAACTACGTCTGTTTTAAGTCCACTGCTTATTTGCTTCTCTTTGGCGGCTGTAATGTGCCTGCCTTTAACACCAAAATAAGCCGAAAGTAGTTTTAAGATCGATAGCGCATAGGCGTTGTCCGGTCTGTTTAACAAAACCCGGAACGCTGATTGCCATACCTGGTTGCGTATGACAAGACTGTTTAAATCAAAATAGGATGGGGTGTCGGGCAGATTTTGCCCCTTTTTAGGGGTGATGCTTTTTCTGCCTTTATCAAAAATACTTAATATAAAAGAAAAATCTGTAAAAATATGCGCCCAATTGTGGCGGATAAAAGGCGCTGCGTTTTGCAGTACGGCCGTCAATAAATGATCGGAAAACTGCGAAATAAGGCGATCAATAACAGCATTGTTTTGTGGATAGGTTTCTTTAAGCCATTCAACCAGGTATTGATATTCGCTTTTAGTAAGTATTTTTAAAATATCAGCTTCCCAGCCGGCCGTATTTACTGTGGATGAGTACCATGGCAGATAGCCTTTTTCTAAAAAAAATATAAGGGTGTTAACGGCAGACTGAGCTTCACTTATGATGGATTCGTCATCAACTGAATTGGCGATACTATCGCTCTTGGCCGATAGACTTTCAGTAAGCGCTGCGTTAAACCTGCTTTTAAATTCCTGCTCAAAATTATGGGGATTAATATCGCCTAAATCTAATTGCAGGGTATCAATACGCACCACTTTACCGGGTGGAAAAGCATTATCCAGCGCCGACTCCAAACTAATCTTCAGGTCGTTTTGCAGTAAGTAACTCACCATCGACTGCAAAGCAAATGCATCGTCCCTTTTGGGAATTTGAAGAACTACTTTTTGCCGGTGGACAAGATGCTTTTCCATTAATGCCTGTTAATCATTATGATTTTTTATTAAACAGATTCTTTATTCCTGATACGATACTTCCGGAGCTTGCGGCCGGCGGGGTTTCGGGAGCTGCCTCGGGCTTAGCTACCGGCTCCGTTTCTGGTTTAGCAGCCGCAGGTTCAGCCGGGGCCGCTGCAGGTTTTGCCGCTGGTGTAGCTGCCGGTTTAATGGTTGGAGCGGCTGCCGCAGTAGCGGCAGGTTTAGCAGCGGTAGTTTCCACAGGAGTTACCGGTTTAGCTGCCGTTACAGTGGTTGCCGGTTTGACAGCCTCCGTTTCAGCCGGAGTTACCGGTTTGGCTGCGGGCGTTGTTGTGGCGGTTGCTGGTTTAGCTGTCGGAGCAGCAGCCGCAGTGACTGCAGGTTTAGCAACAGGAGCAGTTTCGGTTGTAGTTGCCGGCTTAGCAGCTGGAGCGGCTGTGGCCGTTGGTTTAGCAGCTTCGGTTTCCGCCGGAGTTACAGGTTTAGCAGTTGGTGCTGTTTCGGCAGTTGCTGCCGGAGTAGTTACCGGTTTGGCTACCGATGCCGCTGTTGCTGCGGTAGCCGGTTTAACTGCCTGGGCAAGAACCGGCGCGGCTTCCGTGTGAGTTGCTGGTGCCGCTTCCGGTTTAACCACTTCTCCGGTTTCGGCTGTAGCTGCTGGTGTAGTTTCCGGCTTGGCTACCGATGCCGCTGTTGCTGCAGTAGCCGGTTTAGCTGTCTGGGCAACTCCCGGTGCAGCCTCAGCTTGGGTAACTGGTGCAGCCTCTGTTTTGGCGGCCTGTGCAGTTTCGACCGGAGCTGTTGCAATAGTCTCCGGTTTAGCTATTGATGCAGCGGTTGGTGTAACGGCCGGTTTGGCCGCCTGTGCAACTGCCGGGGTAGCTTCCGCTTGGGTAGCCGGTGCAGCTTCTGCTTTAACCACTTGTCCGGTTTCTGCCGGAGTTGCAGTTGTAGTTTCAGGTTTAACTACTTCCGTAGCAATCGGTGCAACGTCAGGTTTAGCTACCTGGGCAACCGCCGGAGCAGCTTCTTCTTTAGCCACCGGTACGGTGTCCTGTTTTGCTACTTGAGCAACCTCCGGTGCAGCTTCTGCTTTTGTGGCTGTATCGGTTTGTGGTTTGACTATCGGTGCAGCTTCCTGATTAAGTACCGGGCTTTCTGGTTTGGTTACCGGTGTTAATATAGGGTTTGTACCTGTTGGAACCAATGGTTTAGTTGGCGTGGGAGTTGTCGGTGGCGGAGTTCCCGGAGGGTTCTCACTCAAGCCGTTGCCGGTAATAAACAGTTTTTTGGTAACGGCTGCCTGTGCGCATTTTCCGTTTGATACGGTAAGCGTCGCAAATGTTTCTGTTTCGGCACCGGTTGGATTAACCTTGGCTGTTAATTCAGGCGATTCAACTGCCGAAGTAGTGGCCGAGAACCCTGTTCCAAAGCTCCATTGATAAGTGTATGCGGTATTTTTCTGATCAGGTATGAAGTCAGCCGTTACAGTAGTAACCCCATTTATATTGTTAACTTTTGATGTAAATGTGAATGTACTTACCGGGGTAGCCAGTACTGTAACCGTAACCGGATCGGATGCTACACCATCTAACGTATAAGTTATGGTGAAGGTGCCTGCTTTTGCGGTGGCCGGTGTAAAAGTAAGTTTTGTTGGATCGAGTCCTGCAACGGTGTTAAATGTACCGCCCGGTGTAGAAACTTTTATTGGTTCGGCAGTGGTATCATTATCACAGAATGAGGTAGCGGCCATAGTTATAGTCGGTTTTACCGGGGCTGTTTCGGTCACACCGTCAACGGTGATATATAGCTTTTTGGTGACAGCTGTCTGGGCGCATTTTCCGTTTGATACAGTAAGCGTTGCAGTAGTTGCTATAGGGCCAACGGTCGGGCTAACCTGTGCCGTTAACTCAGGCGATTGAACAGCCGAGGTGCTTGCTGAAAAGCCTGCTCCGAAGCTCCATTGATAAGTATAGGCGCTATTTGCCTGATCAGGTGTGAAAGCGGCCTTTACGGTAGTGATGCCGTTAACTGTACTAACTTTTGATGTAAATGTGAACGTACTTACCGGGGTTGCCAACACGGTAACTGTAACCGGATCAGAAGCTATACCATTTAACGTGTAAGTTATAGTGTAAGTGCCTGCTTTTGCGGTAGCCGGGGTAAACGTAAGTTTTGTTGGATCGAGCCCGGCAACGGTGTTGAACGTGCCGCCGGGGGCCGAAACAGTTATCGGCTCGGCAGTGGTATCACTATCGCAAAATGTTGTACCCATAGTAATTACGGGTTTTGCAGGTGGCGGCGCAACAGTTGTTGTTAATATGTACGCTACCGGCGGGCAGTCAGAACAGCATAAGTAAGGAATATAAAAATCGGCAATAACTGCACCGTCTGTTAAGGTATAGCCGGTTGGTTTCCTGACTGGGATTTTGCCCAGGATGTTCAATATATTTTGCCGCTCGGCAGCCGTGAAAGCGCTGGATTCATTTATGTAACTGCCAATGTAGTTTATAGTGCTGGTTGACAGCGCAGAGGTTTCGGTAGCGCTCGTATTGGTGGCTAACGTGTCGGTGGTATTTGCATCAGTCGTTAAAATATCCGTGTTTGCCTTGTCGGTAACCAGCATTCTTTTATCTGCCATTACTAATGTCGAAGTACTACCAGTATTGGCTTTATCAATAACATTAACTGTATCAATATTATTGGCCGCATTAGCGTTTGTTGTAGTGGTTGATGTTGCGGTGTGATAAACCAATACAAAGGTGCCTCCCTTAGGCACACCAGCCTTGTGCTCAAGCCCGGTATGATTTTGATAATAGTTTAAGAAGGTAAGCTGCTGCTGATAATTGGTTAGCCTGGTGGTGTAGTTATTATTTAATACCTGTAAACGTTCTTCCAAACACATATTGGTGAGCAGGCCAAGCTCTTCAACCAGCAGGGCGAGTTCGGTATCTTCTGCCAGGGTAACATATTGGGCATTGGCGCCAGTGTTGGTGCCTGCGGCTATTTGTTCGGTCAAATCCATCAAAATACCCATAGCGGCCAGTGTTTCGGTCAGATAGGTTTGATAAACGGTATTAAAATTGGTGATATCAAGTTGATCTAATGTATTGGTATTCAATACATACATCAACGACTCAACGGCATCAACAAAAGCAAATAAATAATAATAAACAGTGGTTAATGCATTGCTCGAATCAATTTGTACCGGGTTGGTAAATACGCCGGTGCTGCTTAATGCACTTATGTAAGCACTTCCAATGGTATTGGCAACAGGCGTGCAATATTTTTGCATGAAATCGCCTTTTTTATAGGCTGTACTATTTAGGGTAGCCAATATATCAATGGTTGCAGGCGCCAGTTTAAATGCCGAGTAATTTAAAGTAGTTGTTTTTGGTATTTCGTACAGGAAGTCACGGGCTGTGGTGAAGGTTGTGCCTGTTGTAGCGTTAGTGGCCGCAGGCGCTGCTACCACGTAAGGCAACTTGGTTACAAAACAAAACACTGTATGAATTTTGCAGGCAGCTTCGCTAACCAGCAACTGGTAATCGGTATCCAGATCGTTCATATTACAAGCTGGCAGCGGTGCTGTTGACTGTAACTGATCGGCAGAAATGGCTACCACATCAAACGGCAGGTTGTATTTTGATTGCTGACCCACAATATTGGTTAAAACGGTATTATAGTTTTGACCGATATGACCCTCGACCCTAAAGAAATTAAACGATTCAATATCATATAGCAGCGGGGTAATAACCGCGGCATCGCTGCTGTAAAGGGATGCGTTATAACTCAGGTTGCTGGTAGCCTGACCTTGTGTGGTTTTATAATAATTCCAATATTTATACAGTTCCGAGCCGCTTACATTTACCTTGTAATAATATGGAATGGCCCGTTCTGAAAGCGGGGGATATTCGTAATTGCTTGGGGTTATGGTAATGGCAGCCTGCAATTGCAGCGCCTGCGATTGTACCGTAAAATAGTTAACCATTATTACCATCCGGTTAAACAATAAGGCGGCATCGGCTACATCATTATTGCCCATTTTGGTGAACAGGGCCGAATAGATAAAATAGGTACGATACGGATCTGTAGTATACGCACTTGTGGCCTGCGATGCGCTGCCTAAAATCAAATGCAGCGGAAACAAGTTTTCATCGGGACAACAGGTGCCTACAATTTCTGATGCTTTGGTGGTAAACTCGTAGTAGGCCTTTATCAAATCATCCACAAAATCATATAAATACTGCGCAAAAACAGGATTTTGGGATTGGATGCTGCTCCTGGCGCTTTGTAAATTGGCTAATAAATTGGTGAACGGATTGGCGGTTGCACCTACTAATGAACCATATTGCTGAAAACAGGCGGCATAGGCTTTGGCAACCTGTGTTAAAGTGGCGTCATCAACCAAATTAACAAATCCGTTTATTACATCGGTGGCATTATTCAATGCAGCGTAGGGTACATTGTAGCGTTTAAGACTAACCTTGTTTGACAAACCCAGGTTTAAATGCAAACTCTCCCATGAAATCACTAATGGCTTAGCAACTGCACCCGGCAAATCTTTTGTGGCGACGAGCAAGGGTCGCAACGTGAAAGCCATTGTTGAACCGCTGTTATTACAATCCAGCATGTTGCAGTTTTTTAGCTCGGTTTCTGCGGCTTCCAGAAACAACACTACTGCATAGTTGGTTAAAGTGCTGGTTGCCGAGGATATGGTTACCGCAGTTGATTGTTGAGCACTTTCCAGGGCGTTATACTGGTCATCGCTGAGCAGCATGTAAAGCGTTAAGTTTTGGCAATATGGCTTGTAAAAAGGCAGGTTGCCGGTATAGGTAAATGGCAGATCTTGCGGCATATCAACCGGCGAATAAGGAATATAGTAGGTGTATTCAGTGGTATCCTGACTAATCAGATATCCCTGCGATGTGATACCAGTACCCTTATTTATTTGGATAACGCCGGGATTAAGAACAATGTCAAGCCCGCAAACAATACCAATCCCTATTAATTTGTTCCTTGTCCAGCGGTTTTGCTGATCCAGGTAATTAAATGTTTCATTGAGGTGATCATTGGTGAGCACCTGGTCTGGTTCAAATACGATGTATTCAATTGGATTTGCCATATATCAATTTTTTAAAGATCCTAAAATGGTTTTCCCCAGCATTACCGGGTTGGTGTTTACGCTTTCGGCACAATCGTGCAGCGTAGCAACCGGATACTGACTGTACAGGGTAAATAGTAAACTCAATAAAGTATCATTACTCCCTTGAAGTGTTGTAAGGTTTGCCGGTGTAGTAACGGCGGCATAATTTGCCAGCGCCCCAATCCAGGCCTGATATGCGTTTTCAAAATCAAAAAGCATCACATCATCCAGCCAGCATATTTTTACCATGGTGTGGGCAGGTAATTCCTGGCGTATAATATCTTCAAAATAGGTTCTGAAAGCCATGCTTTGAAAATGTACCGGCCAGTAGGGCAGCACCACCGATATGCGGAACGAATATGGGTCCTGTTCGCCGCAAAAATCGCAATTGTCATTGAGGCAAACCGGGGCCAGCGCAAAGCTTTTGGTGCGTGGTCTCAGTAAAATATGTTCAATAAGGTGCATGCCCTCGGCATCGCACTGGTTATTAAATTCAGTTGTAAATTGCGTTAATACAGTATTGGCAGTTTGCTGGTCGCTCAAGTTATTGCTTATGGCCAGGTTGTTGCCTTTTCCGTCGGTAACGTACAGGTTCCAGTTGCTGCCGGTTTCGGTAATGTTGTAATATTGCCCTGCCAGTACCTGGTCCATAAATGCTGGTAATGCATTATTTAAATCGTCTTTTGTTGCGTAGCTGGCTATAGAAGTTAGCGTATTGCCCTGCCCATCGCTGAACTGAAACTGGTATTTGGCAGGCGTGTTGCTTGTTGTAATAATGGTTGCGTTGCCGATGCAATACAAAAACCTGCGGTAATAATTACTGAATCCGCCAAGCGCGCTTAGCTTTTTTTCGGCACCCGATACGTTATCGGTATCCCAGAGCTGTGAAGTATCTACAGAAAAATCGGCCTTTTGCGGACAATAATTATACGCCCTGCCACGCTGATAGCTCACCACCGGATAGTTTTGTAAGAATTGAATTTTACTGGTGATGAGGCTCGCCGGATCAATACTGGTTTCCTGCTGTGTAGTATAATCGAGCGAGTACATGAGCAATACATACTGATCAAATGATTCGGCAAAACGGCTCATTAAATGATCCAGAAAACGGTTGCGCCTGTCGAGGAAAACTTCATTGGTTTCGTACAGAGCCTGCCAATCGGCACCAGCGGTATTGGTTGAATCCTGGTGATCCATAACCAGTTGTTCAATGGTATTACCCGGGGTGATTGCCTTATAAACAGGCAGAATGTCTTTTATCTCTCCCAAAAACTGGGCGTAATAGGTTTGAACAGTGGCATCGGTAGAGAACAGCTCTTTTGCATTTTTTAGCTGTGAAAAGAAATCGGCCAGTAACTGATCGTAAAGTAACATGTAGGCCCTTAGCTGGTTGGCCTGCCCTTGCCGTTGATTGCTTGAATTTGGCGCCAGCCCAACTGTGCCGATTCCATAAGTTGCCGGAAACAGGTTTTGAACCGAGGTATAGCTATCCAGCGGATAATATGTACCTCCCGGAACCGCAATATCATCAGTATGGCCTGATAGTTTGTTGCGGGCCTTTACTGCATCCATCCATTGCAAAATGCTGCGTACATCGGCAAGCGATGGCACATAAGGAAACTGGTTTTTATAAAAGAGTATTTTTGATTTTGTTTCGGCCAAAACAGGTTTGCATCCTGATGTTATAGGCATGCACCACTGCTTGCCGGTTTCATCAGCAACCGGGTTATCGCTGGCATCGTACTTGGTCATCCTGAAGTTGCGGCAGGCCAGTACGCCATCAATATTCATAATCAGGCTGATGATTTCTGACGCGTAAATTTCGTCGCGCAGTTGTGTTTGCTCCAGTTCGGTAGTATCAATAAAGCCATGCTGTAAAACCGGGCCTTCAAAAATCTCATCGGTAGTATAACCTTTGGCCTGCATGTCGTTTAGCAGGTAAAAGTTAACGGAAGGATCGAGATATTCTTCAATAGCGTAAAAAACCTGCGCCTGAACTTGCTCCATATCAGCCGAAGGCGTTACATCAATATCGCAGCATATGGCTATTTCTTCGTCGGTAATAGTGGTTACACTAACAAAATCTTCGCAAAGGTTGCGGTTCATATTTAGTGTTATAATGGCCGTTCTGACAATGTTATATGACTTTTGTATTTTAAGCAGATAGAGATTAAGTACCTGGGCAGTGAAGGCGGCATCAAAAAATGCTTTAATTTCGGCAGTACTTACGGTTTGTCCTGCTGGCTGCAAGTCGACCGCAATGTTGCCGCTGATGGTAATTGATTTACTTGCCCCGTCGCCCACATAAGAAAATGTTATATCGATAGCTACGTCATCACCTGCCGGGAAGCTATTGCTTATAGCATTTACCGATTTTGGATCGATATTCAGCAAACCGGCAACAGAGGTATCATTCCATGCCGGGAAGGCTATGGTAAGGCTTACGCTGCCGCTAACAAATGATGTGCTGGTGGCAGGGTTTAAAACTTGTAGTTCGCCGTTGTTTAAATCGCCCAACTGGTCGTCATTATCCAGATCGAGCAAAACCTTGTACAGGCCCGATAAATATACCGGGTGTGGCGTTGTGGTGGTGGTAGTAAGCGCATCGGCCTTGCAATCGGCAAAAATAGCTACCTCACCTGCCTGCACCTGCCTGTCGTTTACAGTGTAGTGACTTTTGGTTAGCAGCCATGCATTATGTACGCCAACTATATCAATCAGCAGTTTGCGGTAATCGTCAATATTTAAGGGCGATTGGGTAAGAATGTTTCTGGCAGTATATAAGGTTTGTGCCGATGATATGGTACCGTTCTGATCGGTCAGCAAATCCTGCATGGGCAGATCAGTGCGGTAGCCCAGCTCTGTTATGGCATAGCAAAGCGCCTCCAGAATGGTAATACCCGGATCGTGCTCGTTATAATCGGTCCAGATGTTGCTGCCCAACTGCTCAATATAGCTCAGGCCTGCCTGCAAAAGAAAAGCATAATCCTGATCGTGGGTTAGGACGGGGGTCTTGGATATGGTTAATTCATTAATTAGCAATCGCAATTAGCAGGTGTACTGATCAGGTGTTTTGTATTGGTGGCAGCGTCATAATAGGATACTAAAATGGAGCGTGCGGTAGTTGGTGTAGCTTCTTCAATGTTGTAAAATGTTTGCTGAACAACAGATCCGTTGCGTATAATCTGGCTCATTCTGTGATAATGATACCACTGCCGAACCAATAAAAGTTTCTACA
>Ga0206833_1068_pt2 | contig 25319 bp, 21 predicted proteins | sample Alteio_BWOrgCont_32_FD_152891 | JGI IMG/M metagenome (GOLD analysis project Ga0206833, IMG submission 152891) | Enriched cells from forest soil in Barre Woods Harvard Forest LTER site, Petersham, Massachusetts, United States -... | ecosystem: Environmental > Terrestrial > Soil > Temperate forest >... | reverse complement strand
GGATTTGAAGTGGGACTGAATGTGCCGGTAAGAGGGCTGTACAATTCCGCAGTGCCGACCAATACGCTGCCCTCGGGATCGCTGTATCCGCCAACCACCAGCACATTCCCATTTTGCAGGAGTGTCGCGGTGTGGCCAAAGCGGCCCTGGATCAGCGAGCCGGTGAGCGAAAACGTTCCGGCAACGGGATCGTAAATCTCCGCGCTGGAAATCACATTGGAAAACGCATCCTGCCCACCCGTGAAAAATACGCGCCCATCGGCCAGCTCCGTGGCGGCGTGCCCGGCTCGCGCAACCGACATGAACACACTTTGGCTGGTAAAAATCGCCGTCGTCGGATTGTAACTTTCGACGCTGCTCAGCAGCTGCCCTGCGAATCCCCCCGCGATTACGACCGCCCCGCTCGTCAGCGCCGTCGCCGTGTGATAAAGCCTCGTCTCCTCAGGCTACCGGTCAGGAGAAAAGTTCCGGACGCCGGATCGTACCGCCCCGCGCTTGCCGGGCGTGGTACTGCCCCGCCTCCTCCGGCAATCAGGACTTGTCCATTCGGCAGTAAAGAAGCGGTGTGAAAGTCGCGCGCGACGTGCATGCTTCCCGTGGCGGCAAATAATCCGGTGGTTGGGTCGAAGATCTCGGCAGATGATGTCACCGCTCCGGTGGAAAGTTGTCCCCCGGCCAATAAGACATTCCCGTTCTGCAGAAGCGTTGCGGTGAATGCCTGCCGTGGGTTGACCATGGTCCCGGTCGGCGTGAATAAATTGGTATTGGGGTCGAACAGTTCCGCAATGGTATTGAAAATCGCTCCGCTCGATGCCCCGCCCGCGATCAAGACCTTTCCACTGGCGAGGGGAACCGCAGCTGCGCCCGTGTAGGGCGTGGCCATGCTGCCGGCGGCGACGGTGAAGGTTCCGGAGCTCGGATTGTATAGTTCCGCCGAGCTGTAATAGACGCAGCCCGAATTGCAATTTTCGCCGCCCGCGATGAGAACCAGCCCGTTCGATAGAAGCGTGGCTGTGTGCCCCGTTCGCGCGACGCTCATGCTGCCGGTGGAAGAGAATGTTCCGGCGGCGGGATTGTAGATTTCCGCCGTCGACGTCGCGCCGCCCCCTGTCAGACCGCCCGCGAAAAGAACTGTGCCGTTCGGCAAAAGTGTGGAGGTTTCCCCACAACGGGGAATGGTCAAGCTCCCGGTCGCAACGGATTTCAATCCTACCGGATCATAGATTTCAGCGTTGCTCGATGGGGATTGAGAGCTGAGCGGAGTCGCCGGAATCTGGCCGCCGGTGTAGAGCACTGTTCCGCCCGGAAGCCCCGTGGCCGTGCAAGGGCCTGCGTAGATCAGGCCTGTATGCAGGAATCCGGACATAGTTACCGTCGCAACAGCGCTCTGCGTGCTATCCGCGTTGCTTGTGGCGACGACGTGGAAGGTTCCCAATACCGATGGCGCTGAATACAATCCGCTCGCATTGACCGTCCCGCCGGAGGAGCCTTCCTCGACCGACCAGGTTACGGACGTGTCCGTTGCGCCCGTAACCGTCGCTGTGAATTGCTGGCTGCCGTTTTCGGCGAGATTGACCGACGAAGGGGATACCGTGACCGCGACTGCGGCAAAGGCGCGCAACGGCGAGAAGAAAATAAGGAAGGCAAGGAAGAGCCAGCCGGCCTGCATTCTGCCGCGCCGCCGCGTTCCAGAACCTGCCGGTTGGTGAGTGATTTTCGCTGGGGTTGCACGCACGCGCGCCTCCTCCGTAGCCTGCAACGGCCCGAAAAACCGCCGGGCTAACTCCTGGAGAGAGGCGAGAGGTCTGAAAGGCCGGGACCGCGCGAAGCGTGCCAAAGCGAGGATGCGAGAAAACATCCCGCAAGGGGTTGCCGCACGGAATCCGGAAGATGGACGACCCGCGTGAACGGGATACTATCCCAACGCGGTTTCATTTAGCAAGGATTTTGTCACGTACAATGACACTTCCGATGGCGCACCGTAATCGAGGCGCGGCCTCGGCTTGCTTTCGCGCGTTCTTGGTTCATTTCGCCGACTGAAATTCACGCCAATGAAATTCAAACGAAGCGTCCCGGTGGGCGAGCAGATAAGAAATACTGTGGCCGCCGGGGTACAGGTGAAATTCGTGAGGGATTTTTAGGGAGTCGAGGGTCTCATCCAATTCGCTCGCGCCGCGATAAAAGCCGTAGGAATCCTCGGTGCCGCAATCGAAATAGATTTTCATTTTCAAGAGCGGCGCCGCATTTTTCCGCGCCAAAACAAACGGACTGTTCAGATCCCAGAATTGGCCGTCAATCGGATTGCCGAATACTTTTGCGAGCAACTGCGCCCCCAGATTGCCTGAGGATGCCCCGGCGCTCACTCCCCGCGGCGGATCGCGCATGAGCGCCCCGCTATGGGAGCTGACCGAACCGAATAATTCCGGGTGCGCAAAAGCCATTCGCAGCGCGCCATACCCCCCCATCGAAAAACCGGTGATTCCCCGCGCGGCCCGCTCGCTGCGAACCCGGTAGGTGCGTTCAATGAAAGGCATGAATTCGCGCAAAAAGAAATCGCTGTAAGGGGTTTTGCCGTCCCGCGAGTTGATATAAAACGTGTCCCAGCCATCCGGCGCCACTACGATGAATTCGCCCACGAGGTGATCGCGCCGCAAATCCTGGAGCGTCGTCCATTCGCCGTCCAGGGCCATCGCCTGCTCGTTCCCGCCCAGCCCATGCAGCAGATATAGCACGGGATATTTTCGCGTCTTGGCATCCCCCGCCGAGTAGCTGGCAGGCAGATATACGCAATAACGGACAGAGGAATGAAGAACGGCGCTGCGGAACGCGCGGCAGTCCGCTCGTTCCTGCGCTTGCGTGCCGGAGGCGGACAGAAGGGCCAGCAGCAAAAGGCCCGCGATGCGTCCACAACGAAGACAAAAAAAGGAGAAAGGCATAAACGAGAAGTAACCATTGTAGGTGCGCTCGCGCGTTGGAACAAGCGGACTTAGCTGCGGCATTTTTCTTCTTACAGAATCCTTATGGGCCGTGAACGACTTCCTAACTCGGGAAAACGCATGATTCCCGTGTAAGGCTGGGACCAAGTACGTGACCGGTGTTACAGCTGTCTAGTGATAAGGCGCACACCGCGACGTGTCCGCAAACGGTACGATTGGCATCGATACCTCTCTGCCAGGTGTGAGTGATTCTTGAAATTTGCCGGGCAGTGGAAAGAAGAGATGTCAGTCCCGTGAGGGACCCCTGCGGCGTGGGAAGGGGTTCCAATGGGTGTGACGATATTTCTTGTATTGAACATCTTGGGCGCTGTCTTTCTGCTTTATGTCCTGGCGAATTTCTGGAGGGAAGGACACCGGCCAGGGAGCATTGCCAGGATTTACACGGCGGAATTCGGCGAGAGGGACTTGAGCTTTGCGGTCGCGGCGACGCACCCGATTTCGCGGCATCGTGCAGCAAGCGGCAAGTCCGTGATACCGTTTGAGTGTCGAAATCCGAAAATCGGCGGCCAGAGAAATCGCAGGCCGGCTGACAGCAAAATGATCGAAATGCCGACGCGGCGGATTTCCACAAGGTAGCAAGGCGCGTTCGGTGAACGGCACGATAATATTCTCCGCGTAGGGCCAGGGAAGGACTTGTATGCTGGACACGATTTTTGCCATCTCCACGCTGCTATTTTTTGCTTTGTCCCTTTGGTATGTGAAATTCTGCGATGGATTGAGGTAAGGGAAATGCTCGATACGATCGTATCGCTGGCGGTGTGCGTGGGCCTGCTCATCTATCTTGTATACGCGATGCTGCGCCCGGAAAAGTTCTGACCATGACCAACAACGGCTGGTTTCAAATCCTGTTCTTCCTGTTGGTGATTCTCGCGCTGACGAAGCCTCTGGGCTCTTTCATGACGCGCGTCTTCAACCGGGAAAAGACCTTGCTCGACCCGCTCCTGCGCCCCATTGAAAAGCTGGTGTACCGGCTGACCGGCGTCGACGAGACCAAAGAAATGCGCTGGACCGAATATGCCGGCGCGATGCTGGTATTCAGCGCCGTCACGATGATTGCGCTCTACCTTTTGGAACGCCTGCAAGGCTCTATCCCGTTCCTTAATCCGCAGCACCTTCCGGGAGTGGCACCGGACCTGGCCTTCAACACCGCCGCGTCCTTTACCACTAACACCAACTGGCAGTCGTACGTGCCGGAAGTCACCATGTCCTACCTTACGCAGATGGCCGGCCTCGCATATCACAATTTTGTTTCCGCCGCGGTGGGCATCGCCCTCGCGATCGCCATCGTTCGCGGGATCGCCCGGCGCGAACAGGACACCCTAGGCAACTTCTGGGTGGATATGACGCGCGCCACCTTCTGGGTGCTGCTACCAGCTTGCGTATTAGGCTCTTTGTTGCTGGTCTGGCAAGGAGTGCCGCAGAACTTCAAACCCTACGCCACCGCCCAGCTTGTGGATCCGCAGACCGTGCAGACCACCGACGCGAGCGGAAAGACCTCCACTCAAATCGTCAAGGAACAGACCATCGCGCTTGGCCCCACGGCCTCGCAGGAAATGATCAAGGAACTGGGCACTAATGGAGGCGGTTTTTTCAACACCAACAGCTCCCACCCATTTGAGAATCCCACCCCGCTCACGAATTTATTCGAGATGCTGCTGATCTTCGCGATTGGGGCAGGCTTGACGTATACGCTCGGACAGATGACCGGCTCGCCGCGGCACGGCTGGGCGGTGTGGTGCGCGATGGCAATTCTGTTCCTGGTGGGAATCGCGGCGGCCTATTCGGCCGAGGCTCGCGGCAACCCGCTGGTGCAAAATACGGCGAACCACGTTCAGGCCACTGGCAACCTCGAAGGCAAGGAAGTTCGATTCGGCGTCGCCAATTCCGCGCTGTGGGCCGTTGTCACCACCGACACGAGTTGCGGGGCCGTGAATTCCATGCACGACTCGTATACCCCGCTTGGCGGTATGATCCCGCTCATCAACATGCTGCTCGGCGAAGTGGTGTTCGGCGGCGTCGGCGCCGGCCTTTATGGAGTGATTGTATTCATCATTTTATCCGTGTTCATCGCGGGATTGATGGTGGGCCGCACGCCGGAGTATCTGGGTAAAAAAATCGAAGCCTTTGATGTGAAGATGGCCATGCTCACCGTGCTGATCCATCCGTTGCTGGTGCTCACCTTCACGGCCATTTCCGTGGTCGCGCCGAAATTCGGTTTATCCGCACTCTCCAACGCGGGGCCGCACGGGCTTTCCGAAATTTTTTACGCGTATGAAGAAGCGGCCGCGAACAACGGCTCGGCCTTCGCCGGACTGAATGCCAACACGCTCTGGTACAACACCACGCTCGCAACGACGATGCTCTTCGGCCGGTTTTTCATGGTGCTGCCCGTGCTCGCGATTGCCGGAAGCCTGGTAAAGAAAAAACACGTGCCGGAAACCTCGGGCACGTTTCCGGTGACCACGCCGCTCTTCGCCGGCCTGCTGATTTCCGTGATCGTGATCGTCGGCGCGCTTACGTTTTTCCCTGCGCTCAGCCTGGGCCCGATTCTGGAGCACCTGATGATGAACGCCGGGAAGACTTTCTAAGGAAAAATAAGAAACCATGACAGCCCAAGGGAAGAAGAGCAAATCGATCTGGGATGCGGAAATCGCCCGCCGCGCCTCGTGGGATTCGTTCGTGAAGCTGAACCCGGCGACGCTCATGAAGAACCCGGTCATGTTCGTCGTTGAGATTGGCGCGGCCCTGCTCACCATCGAGTTAGTCAACCACGTATTGCGTCACACGCACGGATTTGGCTTTGAATTTCAGATTACGATCTGGCTCTGGTTCACCGTCCTGTTCGCCAATTTCGCCGAGGCCATGGCCGAGGGGCGCGGCAAAGCGCAGGCGGACACGCTGCGCAAGGCGCGCACGGAGACCATCGCCTATAAGTTGCGACCCAACGGAACCAAGGAAGAAATTTCCGGCTCCAAACTGCGGTCGGGCGACGTGGTCGCTGTGATCGCCGGACAATTTATCCCCGGAGACGGCGAAGTGATTGAAGGCGTGGCGTCGGTTGACGAATCCGCGATCACCGGCGAATCCGCCCCGGTGATTCGCGAATCGGGCGGCGATCGCTCGGCAGTCACCGGCGGGACGCGCGTGCTCTCCGACGAAATTAAAGTCCGCATCACCTCGAATCCCGGTGAAACTTTTCTCGATCGCATGATCAAGATGGTCGAGGGCGCGGCCCGGCAAAAGACGCCGAACGAAATTGCGCTGAACATTCTCCTGTGCGGACTCACGATTATTTTCCTGCTGGCCGTCGCGGCGCTGCAGCCCATGGCCATTTATTCAGGCGCCCCGCAAAGCGCTTTCGTGCTGTGGTCTCTGCTGGTCTGCCTGATCCCCACGACCATCGGCGGGTTGCTTTCGGCCATCGGCATCGCGGGCATTGACCGCGTCATCCAGCGCAACGTCATGGCCATGTCCGGCCGCGCCGTGGAAGCCGCGGGCGACGTGGATACCCTGCTGCTCGACAAAACCGGAACCATCACGCTCGGCAACCGGCAAGCGACGGAATTAATACCCGCTCCCGGCGTGACCGACGCGGAGCTGGCCGACGCGGCGCAACTCGCTTCTCTCGCCGATGAAACTCCCGAAGGCCGCTCGATCGTGGTGCTGGCCAAGGAGAAATACGGATTGCGCGGGCGGCCGCTGTCCTCCATGGAGGCGACGTTCATTCCCTTCACCGCACAGACGCGCATGTCCGGCGTCGATTTTGACGGCCGCGCCATCCGCAAAGGCGCGCCGGACTCGATTAAGAAATATGTGATCGAGCAAGGGGGGATGATCCCGCCAGAAGTCGATGATGTCGTGCAAACCGTGGCCAGCTCCGGCGCGACGCCGTTGCTCGTGGCCATTAGCGGACGGATCATGGGCACGGTGCGGCTGAAGGACATCGTCAAGGGCGGCATGCGCGAGCGCTTCGATCACCTGCGCGCCATGGGCATTCGCACGGTGATGATCACGGGGGACAACCGCCTTACCGCCGCGGCCATCGCGCAGGAAGCGGGCGTTGATGATTTCCTGGCCGAAGCCAAGCCCGAGGACAAACTCGCCCTGATCCGCAAGGAGCAAGCCAAGGGCAAGCTGGTGGCCATGACCGGCGACGGCACGAATGATGCGCCTGCTCTGGCTCAGGCTGATGTAGGCCTGGCCATGAACGCGGGCACGCAGGCGGCCAAGGAAGCCGGCAACATGGTTGACCTCGATTCCAATCCGACCAAGCTGATCGAGGTGGTGGAAATCGGCAAGCAAATGCTGATCACCCGCGGCGCGCTGACCACTTTTTCCGTGGCCAACGATGTGGCCAAATATTTCGCGATTATTCCCGCGATGTTCGCCGGCGCGTTCCCCGTGCTTGAAACTCTGAACATCATGCACTTGAAGACTCCCGAATCGGCCATCTTGTCCGCCGTGATCTTCAACGCGCTGATTATCGTGGCGCTCGTTCCGTTGGCCCTGCGCGGCGTGCAGTACCGCCCGATGGGAGCTTCGGCGCTCTTGCGCTGGAATCTGCTGGTCTACGGCTTCGGCGGAATTATCGCGCCCTTCATCGGCATCAAGCTGATCGACATGGTGATTACCACGTTGCGCTGGGCCTGAGAAAGAGATTTTGTAGTGAGGACACTGCGATGAAAAAGCATCTACTGACTTCGATCCTGATGACGGTTGTGACCACAATCCTGCTCGGCCTCATTTATCCCCTCGTGATGACGGGCCTCGCGCAACTGATTTTTCCCCGGCAAGCCAACGGCAGCCTCCTCACGGTGAACGGAAAAATCGTCGGATCGCAGCTCATCGGGCAGACGTTTTCCTCGCCCGGCTATTTTCGATCGCGTCCTTCCGCGGCGGGCACTGGCTACGACGCCGGAAATTCCAGCGGCTCGAACCTCGGCCCGACCAACAAAATGTTGATCGACCGCATGACCGGCGACATCCAAAAGGCGCAAGCGGAAAATCCGAACGCAGCCGTGCCGATGGACCTGGTCACCACCTCGGCTTCGGGCCTCGATCCGCACATTTCGCCGGAAGCCGCCGCCTTCCAGGTCCCACGAATCGCCCGCGAGCGCGGCATGAGTGAAGCAGACGTCAGCGGTCTCGTAGCGAATCACACGGAGGCGCGCCAGTTCGGTTTCCTGGGCGAGCCGAGAGTCAATGTTCTGGAATTGAATTTGGATCTGGATACAACTCATCCGATGCACAAGTAGGACGGGCTTTAGCCTGTCTGCTTTTGATTTTTGGCGGGCCGGCAGAAGTCAAAACCAGACAGGCTAAAGCCCGTCCTACTTCTTCTTCGTTTTTGTCGTCGCAGGCCCCGCAGGCTCAAACCTGTACCCCACCCACGGATCGGTATGAATGTACTTAGGATGCGCAGGGTCGGGTTCAATCTTCTTCCGTAGCTGATTGATGAACACGCGCAGATATTCCGTCTCGTCCCCGTAGTCCGGCCCCCACACGGCCTGCAAGAGCCGCCGATGCTCGAGAGGCTTCCCCTGGCTCGCGACCAGGTGCCGAAGAAGCTCAAATTCCTTCGGCGTCAGTCGCACCGGCCGGCCCTGCACCAGCAATTTTCTGCGCTCGAAGTCAATTTCCAGATCGTTCGAGACATACGTCGGAACCGGCTCAGCCGAAGACGTGCGCCGCAGCGCCGCGCGAATGCGCGCCAGCAGCTCTTCCATGCCGAACGGTTTCACAACGTAGTCGTCCGCGCCCGCATCGAGCGCCAGCACTTTGTCGTGCTCCGTATTCCTCACCGTAAGCATGATGATAGCCACGTCCGATTGGTCGCGAATTTCGCGACAAGTGTCGAGGCCGCTCTTCCCCGGCATGTTTACATCGAGCAGCACCAATTCGGGCCGCTCCTTGCGCATGACGTCCAGCGCTTCTTCCCCGCTGCGCGCCTCCAGCACTGTGTAGCCATTGCTTGAAAGCGTCGTCCGCATCACGCGCCGAATTTGCGGCTCGTCGTCCACAACGAGAATCGTGGGTGTACTCATTTTTGTTCCGCCGTCCCCCTGACAATCGGCAAGCTAAAGGAAAACACAGACCCATGCCCCACCTGGCTGATCACCCCGATCGTACCCCCGTGCGCCTCGACAATCGCTTTCGCGATCGGCAAACCCATCCCCGTGCCTTGCACGCGATAGCGCTGGTCCGTGCCGCGATAAAATTTGTCGAAAATAAGCCCGAGCTCCGCCTCGCCGATTCCTGGCCCCTGGTCGGCCACGCTGAATTGCACGAACTCGTCCTTCTCTTCCGCACTGATTGTAATCGCATGCTCAGCGGAGGAATACAAATTCGCATTTTGGATCAGGTGCACCAGAACTTCCTGCGCCCGCGCCCGGTCGGCCCTCACGCGCAGGTCCGGATTTTTCAATTCGATTCGGATCGGCCGCGTCCCCAGCGTGCCCTTGCAAACATCGAGCGCCCCGGAAATTAAGTCGTCGGCGCGAACAGGTTCGAGCTGCAGCTTCACTTCGCCGGCTTCAAGGCGCGCCATTTCCGCGGCTTCGCCGACGAGGCGGTTCAGCCGGTCGCATTCCTCATCGATGATGTGAAGCAGTTCGTCCCGCTGTTCGCCGTCCAGCTTGGCCTGGGAGAGCAGCGTAGTGACGGACGCCTTCATGGACGTGAGCGGCGTGCGGAAATCGTGCGTGATCGCGTCCAGGAGGGCCGACTTCAGCCGTTCGCCCTCGCGGGCCGCTTCCGTTTTTCCCACCATTTCAATGGCGTGGGCCCTCTCGATGGCCACCGCAATCAGCGTGCCCATGGCTTCCAGCGATTCCCGCGACAGCACCGGCCCCGAAATGCCCATGCTGCCGAGAATCTTCGAGCCCAGGCGCAGCGGCGCAAAGCACACGCTGTGCTCGGCATCGATCTGAATCTCTTCACGCGCCACAACCGCTTTCAGGAAGGCCGCATCGAGCTGCGGCAAATTCATTCCCGAGCGGTATACTTTTTGTTTGTCCGACAGGAAAAGGGCCGCCGCTCCCACCTCAAAAGTATCCACGATCTGGCGCGGGATGGCGTTCAGCAATTCAATGGGATTGCCGGCGCTGAGCAAACGCTGGCTGAATTTATAGAGGCGCTCGACCTCATGGCGCCGGCGGTTCGCTTCCGCAGCCTGGTTCCGCGCGCGAGTGGAGAGATCACTGGCCAGGACCGAGGTTGCGAGAAACGTCACGAGCGCGACCCAGTTCTGCGGGTCCGCAATCGTAAACGTCCCTACTGGCGGTAGAAAGAAATAGTTATAGGTCAGCGTCGCCGCCAGCGACATGAACACGGAGATCCCGAGTCCCCAAAGGGCGGAAACACCGAGGATGGCAAGCAGATACGTGAACGCAACGGTGGTGGCATTAAACCCGTGCGCCTTCTTGTAGAAAAAAGTGATGGCCAGCACCGCGGCCAGCGCGGCAAGGTATCGGGCGATGGTGATGGGCAGATTTTTGGTCACAGGCCGATTCTAGCCTAGCATTTTCCGGGCGGAATGAACGAGAATATCTGCAATGACAAAAACACCGGATGAATGGCTGGAGGAAATCTCCCCCAAGGAGCGGACCGAGGGCATCCTGAAACTTTTCCTCGGATATGCTCCCGGCGTGGGCAAGACTTTCAGCATGCTGAGCGAAGCCATCCGGCGGCGCAGCCGCGGCGAAGACGTCGTCATCGGCGTGGTTGAGACGCACGGAAGAAAAGGGATCGCCGAGCTTGCCGCGCAGCTCGAACAAGTTCCCCGCCGGAAGATCGAATACAAAGGCACAATCTTCGAGGAGATGGATCCCGACGCCATCAAGGCCAGAAAACCGCGCGTGGTCCTCGTCGACGAATTGGCCCACACCAATATTCCTGGAAGCAAACATCGCAAGCGTTACGAAGATGTGCTGGACCTGGTCGATGCGAAATTGGAAGTCCTCTCGACCGTGAACGTGCAGCACCTCGAAAGTATCGCTCCCACCGTGGGCGCAATCACCGGCATCAAGATTCGCGAAACGGTTCCGGATTGGGTGCTGGAACACGCCAACGAAATCGTCATGGTGGACTTGACGCCCGAAGCGCTGCAAAACCGGATGAAGCGCGGGGAGGTTTATCACACCGAAAAAGTGGACCAGGCGCTGAAAAATTTTTTCCGCCGCGGAAACCTGATCGCCCTGCGCGAGCTGGCCCTGCGCCAGGTTGCCGAACAAGTAGACCGCAGTTTGGAAACGTACATGGATCAGAAGGACATCCACGATCCGTGGCCCGTCCGGGAACGCATCGCGGTGTGCTTCAGCTCGAATCCCCGCGCGCAGTATTTGATCGCGCGTGCCTCCCGCATGGCGCGCCGCATGGACGCGGAACTCTATGCCATCTACGTGGACATCGGCCACGACACTTCGGAACAGGACCAAAACTCGCTCACCGCCAATATTCAATTTTCGGAAAGCCTGGGCGCGAAAGTGGTCAAGCTAAAAGGCAAGGAAGTATCCGCGGCCACGGCGGAGTTCGTCCGCGACAAGCACGTAACGCAAGTGATCTTCGGCCGCTCCGCGGTCGAGGGCTGGAGAAAGTATCTGTATATGACCGCCATTCACCGCTTCCTGCGCGACGCCCCCGCGGTGGATGTGCACATCGTAACGCAAGAAGCCGATTGAAGCCTCCCAGGGAACGCCAGCCGAGTTAGTCCCGCGATTTCTTGCGAACCAAGTCGCGAGCGGTGACTTCGTGCCGAAACTCAAACAACTTGGCGATCTTACCCCGCACATACCTACCCGCAATCCATCGCCCGAATACGCCAAATGGCAGAGCATATTCGATGCGGTCTTCCAGAAAACAGGCGGAGGGTCCATCTGGCTCAAACGTATGCGTATGTTTCCAGTACGCGAACGGACCCGAAACCTGGACATCCGAAAAGTAACGGCCTTCTTCAAAGTCCAGATGTTCCGCGACCCACCGCCGCCGAAACGGCCATCTCCCAAACTGCAGGACGACGCGCGCCCCGCGTTCAATCCCGCCGGTTTTTTCGATCACTCTTACGTGCTCGCCGGGCGGGGTAAGCCGCTCGAGCGCCCCCGGCAAGGCGTGCCACGCGTAAACTTCGCCCGCTGAAGCGGCAATTCGAGAACGGCGAATAAATCTTTCGGTCTTCATCTCATCCCCGAGGGCAAACCTCAAGGTCGAGGCGTCCCTGAACGAAATACAGGCGCGTGCCCGTCGCAGACTGTACAATGTAGCCCTGCACCGGATCGGTCTAGATGAGCATCGAATTCCGCTACCCGCAATACGGAATGAGAATACCCGGGTCCAAAGTGAATCGTACGTTATCGCAGACCTCAAGAGGAGAACATGGCTCAATTATTTGATCCCCTGCCAATTCGCGGAGTCACGCTGCAAAATCGCATTGGCGTCTCGCCGATGTGCCAGTATTCCAGCCAGGACGGGTTCGCGAACGATTGGCATCTCGTACACCTGGGCGGCCGCGCCGTCGGCGGCGCGAGCCTGGTCTTCACGGAGGCGACCGCCGTCACCGCGGAAGGCCGCATCACCGCCGAGGACCTGGGAATTTATAAGGATGCGCATGTCGAATTCCTCCATCGCATCGTTCGATTCCTGAAAAGTCAGGGAACCGTCCCCGGCATGCAGATTGCCCATGCGGGTCGCAAGGCCAGCACGCAGATCCCCTGGGAGGGATCGAGCAAGGTTTCCGTTGCCGATGGCGGCTGGGTGCCTGTGGCGCCGAGTGCGGTCGCGTTCTCGGAAACCTACCCCGTGCCGCGCGCTTTATTGAAGGAAGAGATTCACACGATCGTTGACGCGTTTGCGCAGGCAGCTCGCCGGGCCCTGGAGGCCGGCTTTGAAGTCCTGGAAATTCACGCCGCGCACGGCTATCTCGCCCACGAGTTCTTTTCTCCGCTCAGCAATTTCCGGAATGATGAATACGGCGGATCGTTTGAAAACCGCACGAGGATCGGGCGGGAAATCGTCTCAGCCGTCCGCAAAGTTTGGCCCGACAATCTTCCGCTCTTCATCAGGATTTCCGCTACGGATTGGAAAGAAGGCGGCTGGGACCTGGATCAGGCCGTGCAATTGGCGAAGCAACTGAAGCCGCTTGGCGTCGACCTCGTGGATTGCTCCTCGGCGGGACTCGTCGTCGATCAGAAAATCGTCGCCGGCCCCGGGTTTCAGGTTCCTTTCGCCGAACGCATTCGCCGCGACGCGGAGATTCCGACCGCGACCGTTGGCCTGATCGAAACGAAAGAACAGGTCGTCGACATCCTCGCGAAAAATCAGGCCGACCTGGTGCTCATGGCGCGCGAATTCCTGCGCGATCCCTACTGGCCCCTGCGCACCGCGCGAGAATTGAAGCAAAAAATCAGCTGGCCCGCGCAGTACCTGCGCGCCGCCCCGCCCGATTCCCCCGCAAGGAAACCGACAGAAGCCTCGGCAGCCAAAGAAAAATCGGCCCGGTGAGATCCGCAATTTTGCGCTGGATCCGAGTAGGGGCACGACATGTCGTGCCCCTACTCGCGATGAGTGCGCTGGAACGGCTGTTTGGCTAAGATCGGGCGCGCATCCGGGAAAACATTCCGAGGATGGCGCGGACTTCGGGAAGACCGAGCGCCGCTGCCCCGGCAAAATAGGCGACGCCGTAGGGGCCGAGGACAACGATGGCGAGGATGACGGGGTTGTGGCGGCCGGCCACAAGCAAGATCGCGCGGCCGATCCCCGCGGCCACCAGGGCAGCGCCCCAGCCTTTGGCAAGATACGCGCCAGAAAGTCCTGTGGCGCCGATTCTCCGATTCAATGTACGGCGCAGTAGCGTAAACTCAATCCAGGAAGAAATGCCCGCTGAAATCGTGAGCCCGGCTACTCCCCACCGCGAATCGATTCCCAATGCGTGCGGCAAAGGAATCGCGCAGATATATCCCAATACCGTGGTCAGAACGACGCGGATGATGGCAAAGTTCAGCGGCGTGCGCGTATCTTTCAATGCGTAGTAGGTTGAGGAATACAGTCTCCCAAGAGTGGAAGCCAGCAAACCCACCGTCGATCCCGCCAGGATTCCCCAAACGTAGTTCGCGTCGGCATGAGTGAAGCGTCCGGACTGGTAGATTGCGGCCACGATCACGTCGCCCAGCACCAGAAACGCGGCGACCGATGGAATCACGAAAAAAGCAATTTGCCGCAGCCCCGCGTTGAGGCGCGCGCGCAGCACTTCGGCGACCTGCGACTCCGCGCCCACCGCGCCGGACATCGCCGGAAGCTCCGCCGCCGACACCGACATCCCGAACAAACTCACGGGGAGCGTGTACAACGTCTGCGCGTAAGCCAGAGCGGCGACGGCGCCCGTCGGCAGCAGGCTCGCGAGCAGCGCGTCCACATAAGCGCTGATCTGCACCACTCCTCTGCTGACGAAAACTGGAAAAAAATTGCGCACTACCGTCCGAACATTTTCCAGATGAAACGCGAAGGAAAGATGCAACCCCTTCAGCAGGCTCAGCACCACGGGAAGTTGAACCGCCACCATCAGCGCCGCGCCGACCACCGATCCCCAGGACAAAACAATGGCCAGCGGAAACTGCGCGTATCGCGCGCCGAATCCCCAGAGCGTCGCGATCATCGCCGCGTTCCAAATCACCGGCGCGGTATAGGAAAGAAAAAATTTGCGGTGGCTGTTCAGAATTCCCAGGCACCACGCGGAAAATACAAAAAGCCCCGCGCCAGGAAACAGGATGCGCACGATGCGGATGGTCAGTTCGCGCTTTTCGCCGCTGAATCCCGGCGCAATCGCGTCGATCAAGTAAGGGGTCGCCAGGACGCCGAACAGAACGAGGATGGATGTGCTGAGCGCGAGCAAGGCCGCGACAGCTCCCGCGGTACGCCGCGCTTCTTCATCTTCGTCGCGCGCAAGCAGCGACGCGTAGACGGGGATGAAAGAGGCGGAGAGGACTCCCTCGCCAAACAAGTTTTGCAGCGCGTTGGGAATCCGGAAGGCCGCCTTGAACGCGTCCGCCGCGTCGGAATTCCCGAAATAATGCGCGAACACGCGGTCGCGGATGAGTCCCGCGATGCGGCTCAGGAAAATTCCGGAGGCAACGAGAAACGACGAGCGCTTCGACGCGAAGCGGCTGGCAACCGCTGTTCCGGGGCTGTTCACGAATGGATTCTGCGATGGGGATTCATGGCTTCGCGCTATCCATTACAAGAGCAGCAAAGCCGGAAGTCAACCATGAGTGTGCGAAGATGTGCGGTCCCCAGGTAGCACAGGCTTCACCCTGTGTGGCTTCGTCATCGCAAGGGCGAACCCTCGCAGGCTGAAGCCTCTTCTGCCGGGCCGAGTATTACACGGACGGCTTGCGCGAGAGTGTCATGCGTGAAGGGCTTCTGCAAAACCTTCACCGCTCTCCCGCGAAGGCCGTGCTTTTCAATGGCGTCGTCGGTGTACCTTTGCTGATTGAACGGCGATCCGCCAAAGGCGCCCGCCAAGCCTGAGCCGATTTTTTTCAGGATGTGGAGCGGATTGGCGACGAGCACGGTCCCGATCGCGGCGCCCAGAATGATGATCAATTCGGCGGGCTGCATCAGGACCTTCAAATTGCCGTGTTCCATGAGGTATCCGGCGACTACGGCCCCGAAAACCACCACGATTCCTATAATCGAAAACATGAATGCCCAAACCTCCGATTCGTTCCTTGCGGGTCAGCCCAGAACCGTGACGCGATTCCCGCCCCTCCCTATGCTTTCTTGAAGCGAAGCCGCTGCGCGTGCCACCAGCGATTCGACCTCGTCTCCGGGCCGGCAACCGGCGCCGCCAACCGGACTGGTCACGGAGAACGTGTCGCCCCACCACTCGATTTCCGCCTGGCCAATCGTTTTCCGAATTCGTTCGCCGACCAGAACCACCTCGGATTCCCTGCATTGCAGCAGGATCGCGATAAATTGATTCTGGCCCCAGACCCCTACCAGGTCGGTCGGGCGCAGGGTGTTTTCCAGCGACTGGGCGATGACGCGCAAAATAGTGGGCACCACTCCCGGGCCCCGGCTCGCCCGGAATTCATCCAAATGATCGATCTGGATCAGGAGGATGCCGAAGGGAATATGGTGCTCGACGAAGGTGACGAAATGCTCGCGCAACTGCGTTTCCATGTAACTCTTGGCTGCCACTCCGGTGACAGAGTCCAGACAGCCAAAATCGGCGAACGTAGAATGCCTTCGACTCCATTCCGAGGCCGACCGGTTTCTCTCAAAACTCTCCGCGGCTCCCACGACCGCGCCACGAGTATTGCGAATCGGCAAAGTTCGGAGAACGATGGGAACGCGGTAGCCATCCTTATGCAGGATGGAGACCTCCATCGTCGAGGCTTTTCCGTCTCGAAAGGCGAGGCTTATGGGATCTTCCGGATCCGATTCAAGATCCTTTTCTTTGTCCGCCGGACTCAATAAATGGTCGCGCAGGAACCGCCCGACGACGTCTTGCCGCAAGTACCCCGTAATCTCTTCCGCACCCTCGTTCCAAAAGCGGATTCGCCGGTTGCGGTCGACGAGGTAAACCCCTGTTTGCAAACCATCGAGGATGGCTTGATAGATTTCAGGATCGTTTAGTTCGGGCATACGATGATTCCGACGGGCGCGGACTTTCATTGAAGCCCGCCGGAATAATAGAATCATCGGTCAAAATGGGAACAAGTTTAGCCCGCTGAAACGGGCATTTCGGGGATGTGGGGACGATTCCACTTTGATTTTTCTTCTGGCTCGTCCCAAAGGCGGAATCCTCCGGTGAAGGCGCTCGCGTTATCACCCAGGCGGGTGTCTGGAGGCAATTTCTTCAGCAGCTTCGCATTCCCGCCGCCGAGGACTACATAGTCCGCTTCCATTGCGTTTTTCAGTTGTTCCGCTACCCGCCCCACGTAGCGCCGCCATTTCTTTTTCCCGAGGCGCTTCAATCCCCGAATGCCGAGATAGTCCTCGAAGGTGCGCCCCTTTTTGTATGGCAGGTGCGCAATTTCCATCGGCTCGAGGATTCCATCCACAATCATTGCCGAACCAAGGCCGGTTCCCAGGCCCAAGAAAAGCATCCTCCCGCCTTGATAGATCCCGAGCGCTTGCATGGCGGCGTCATTCACGATTTTCACCGGACGTCCGAACGCTTTGCGGAAATCGAAGCCCACCCAACCTCCGGCCAGATTGTGCGGTTCGCTGAGCGGATGCCCGTGCACGACCGGAGCGGGATAACCAATCGAGACGGCGGAATAATCCCAACCCATCGTCGCCTTCTTCACTTCCTTCACCATTTTTTTGGCCGTCATCTTCGGCCCGGAGGGAATCTTGAGCGCTTCTTTTTGTCCGGTAGCGAACACCTTGATGTGCGTCCCGCCGACGTCGATGACCAAAATATCTTTCTTCTGCTTCTGCATGTCCGCTCCCCGCATAAGAATACCGTGAACTAATTGTCCCAGCTTCTCTGATTCCTTGCCTCCCTGCTTCCTTGACTCTTTGCCTCGACGCGAAGCCAGCCTCGTCAACCCCCGCGCTTCTTTTCCAATTCGCCCCAGCGCTCGTACAGGCGGTCCAAGACGTTCTGCGCTTCATCCATATCGATGCAGGCCACCTTCAGGCGCGCCGGGTCGCCCGTGACCGCGGGATCTTCGAGCGCAACGCGTCTGGCCTCCAGATTCCTATCCGCCTCAGCGATGCGCTCCTCGATCGTTTCCAGTTCGCGGACTTCCAGATAGGAAAGTTTCTTCTTCGCGCTGACGGACTGTGCTTCTCCGGCCGCGAGCGGACGCTTCGCGCCGCTCGACAGGTTCGTAGTTCCCTTTTGGCGCGAGCGCTGCCAGATTTCCCATTGCGAGTAATCTGCAAAACGTTCCGCCCCGCCCAACCCGTCTAGACCCAAAACGACAGTCGACACGCGGTCGAGCATGAACCGATCGTGCGTTACGAGCACCAGCGCGCCGCGATATTCGAGCAGGCTCTCTTCCAGAATTTCGAGCGTGGGAATGTCGAGGTCGTTGGTGGGCTCGTCGAGCAGCAGCACGTCCGCCGGCTGTAGCATCAGCTGCGCGATCAGCACGCGCGCCCGCTCGCCGCCCGAAAGTTTGCCCACGGGCTGGCTGAGATGCTCGGGATCGAAAAGAAATTTCGCGGCCCAGGCGGCCACGTGAATCACGCGGTCCTGAAAAATCACGGAATCGCTGTCCGGCGCGAGCGCGCGGCGCAAACTGATGTCCGGATCGAGCTCTCGATTCTGGTCGAAATAAACGATGCGCAGCGCATCGGCCCGGCGAATTTCTCCACGCGTGGGCGAAATGTCGCCGCGCAGCAAACGCAGCAGCGTGGTCTTGCCGCTCCCGTTCGGCCCGACGAGGCCGACGCGCATTCCGGATGTAACCGTGAAATGAATTCCCGCGAACAGGGTTCGCCCTGCGACGGAATACGTCAAGTCATCGAGCGCGATCAGGCGCTTGGTCTTGCGGTCGGTGGCGGAGAAATCGATTTTGGCGGAGGTCGTGCGCGTTCTGGAGTTGAGGTCCGCGAGTTCGCCGATCAATTCCTGGGCGGTATCGATGCGCGCTTTCGATTTCGTGGTTCGAGCCTTGGGTCCGCGGCGCAGCCATTGGATTTCCGTGTGCACCAGGTTTTCAAGGGCTTCCTGCCGTTTTCTCTGTGCATGCAGAAATTCTTCCTTGGCCTCCAGAAACGTGCTGTAGTTTCCGTTGACGCGCAGGAAACCGTTCTCATACGAGCGGGCCAGCTCAACGACCGCGGTGGCGACATTTTCAAGAAAATAGCGATCATGGCTGACCACTACGCACGCGAACGGCGCGTTTTGCAGCAGCGTTTCGAGCCACTGGATTCCGGCGAGGTCCAGATGATTGGTCGGCTCATCGAGCAGCAGAACATCCGGCGCCTGCACCAGGCCTTCAACAATCGCGAGGCGCTTGCGCCAGCCGCCGGAGAGCGCCGCCGTGGGCGTATCCATTTCCGTGAAGCCCGCGCGGCCGAGCGGCTCGGCGATCCGTGCGGCGCGCTCTTTTTCCGGCACCTCCGCGCGATCGAGCGCCGCGGCGATCACCGACCGGATCGTCGCCTCCGAGGGAAATTCCGAATTTTGCGCCACGCTGGCGAGGCGCGTGCGCTTGCGAATGGCCACTTCACCTGTGTCGGGGACTACGCGGCCGTGCAGGATTTCGAGCAGCGTCGATTTGCCCGAGCCGTTTGGTCCGATCAGTCCGATGCGTTCGCCTTCGGAAACCGTGAACGAAATGTTCTGGAAGAGCGGTTCGGCGCCATATCTCTTGGAAAGCCCTTGTGCAGCGATAATCGGAGGCAAATGATTCGATGATCTCCCGGAAGAAGTGTAGCTTGAAGCCGCAGCGCAAGCAAAAGACGCCGGAAAAACCCCGCCTCTGAAGAGGCGGACTACAACAGTTTGCTGTAGCCCGGGTCTTCAGACCCGGGGAATTTGGTCGTGGCGACCTGAAAGCTTATTCGTGTTCTCTTCGAGCTAATCGCCGGCTAAAACCAATCGCTGCGATAAGCGACCCACCAGCTCACCCAGGCCAGCGGAATGGTTGCGCCCATGGCCCACCAAAAAGGCAGGGCTAGATCGGCGACAATGCCCAATACGCCAAATACAGTCCAGAAGACTTTCCGCTGCATTCCTTCATTCTAAGCTGGTTGGGTCCGTCAAGAATGCATTTGCGCCAATCGAACAACATGTTTGGCCCTATAAAGAAAGGCGCGGGCCTGGCCGGCTCCTACTTCTGCTGTATCGTCTGCAAATACTGGATCAAATTCTGTATGCGCACGTTGCCGAAATCCTGGTCTTCTTCGATTTGGTGAAAGATTGGACCCCAAACGGGCATCTCGCGCGAACCGTGGGACGCCACGGATGGATCATCGCCGGCAATCATCTTCGCCGTGTGTGTCACGGGGAACTTCCCTGCGTTCATCTTGGCCAGGACGGTTAGGTCGGCAGGCTTCTCTTTCAAACTCGCCGCAGCAGGACCGCCGCCCTTGCCATCGAGGCCGTGGCACGCGGCGCAGTGCGCGCGGAAAAGGTCTGGACCCCTGACCGAATAAATCAACTGTTCGTACTGTTTCTGGGGAATCGGCTTAGTCTGTGCGCCGATCGCTCCGCCGAGTAGGAAGCATGCGGCGAGCGCGCCTGTCGCTAGAAACTGGATTCTGCCATACATACTCATCCTCCCCCGAACCGGAAACCCTTCGGTTTTCACGCATTTTCTCGCCGCGGCTCAAAACCGATAGTGATTCGTTCCTCCCCAATGCGTAAAGAAAATTAGGACCACCATAAGCATCGCCATGAAGAGAAAGTCTTGTCTGACCATGACGCCCTCCTTTAGCTGTTCCTTTTAACCGATTGCAGCATGCCACTTCAGTCTGGAAGAGGAAGTGATGGAGGGAACCCTCGTGCGTGACGGCGGTCACATCAAAAAGAAAATAGCCGAGGAAGTTTTGGGTTTCAGTAGGACAGCCACTCTTGGCTGTCCGGTTTTTGCGATTGAAATTCCTTCAGCAGCCTGCACATGCGGCCTACAAACCCGCACAGCCAGAAGTGGCTGTGCTACAAAAACCAACCAGCCGCGCGCCCACTACTTTTTGGGCGGCGTTTGGGTTTTGTCCACTACGTTTTCCTGAAATTCCTTCATCTCAGAATACGCGCACAGCGTCTCTCCCATTGGCGCTGTAGTCAGCTTGTACACTTTCGTCGCCGAGAAAGTCTTGGTGTAGGCCTTCGGATCGTCGATCGTGACGGTAAGTTCCAGCTTGTCATGATCCACCCGGCGGAAGCGCTCGATGACGTGCAGCGCGTCGCTGTGCGGATGCCCGGTTTGATCGAGCCAGGTCTTGTCGTTGAAGCCGATCGAGTCGATCACAAATGTGTCGCCTTCGTACTTTCCGACTGAATCGCCCATCCAGGAATTGTCCGGATCCTTGGGATGTTCGCGATCGAGGTCGATCTCCCGCCAGACCTTGGTGTACTCATAGAGAATGAAAACCGCCTTGGGTGTTTGTATGAATCGAACCTCCCAGGGGTACATGTAAATCCGCGGAATGCCCGGAGGATCGCAATACCTCTGCACCGGATCGTTCGTGTCGTTGAACGTTTGCAGCGCGCCAAACGGTGGTCGCACGTCCTTAAATTTTTCAGCCGCCCACGGCGTCATGGGAGCCTTTTCAGGATGCTGCGCGAACGGGTCCGAGGAATCCCAGGTGTTCAGCCGCACGCCTTCGGGGCCGTGGAAATCCGGGTCCCAGATGCCCGAAAGGTCGGGCACGCCGCCCGCCATCAGGCCGGGCTGTTTGGCTTTTGCGTCAGCCGCAGCCGGCGCCGATTGCGCCGCCAATCTATTGGAGAACGCCAGCGTCGCGCCGAAGGCGGCAATCAAAACCATTGCACGAAATCGCATCTTGAAATTCCTCCTGCGGTGGGGGCTGCGTCACTCGGATCGGCTGGGAAGCGCCTGGCCGTTGACAACTACTTTGAGGATAAAGGTGATGGTGCTGGAAATTCCCACCGGCGCGCCGTTCCGCGAAGGATGCGTGTCGATGACGATGTCGTCGCCCGCCTTCATCGAACTCTTGCTCCAGCCGGCCCGCACCATGTGCACGGGAGAGGCAAACTCGATCGTCCAGTGCTGCATCTCTCCGGTGTCGCCCTTCGCGTCCACATACACGACCACATGCGGGTTGCTCCAGTCGAATTTCGCGACCGTGCCGTGCACCGTGATCGTCTTGGTCATGTCATAACCGGCCACGCCGTGGTGCGCCATCGCGGCGCCCGAAAATATCAAAAGGCTCGCAGCCGCAGCCAGGGCGACGAGCAGTTTCCTTTTCATCGAGATCCTCCCACCAATGGACCGCTTAAACGATTGGAAGCCGTGCGATGGGCGACATCATATCAGGACGGGGAAATTTTAGAAATAAAAGGTAGGATAGGCTTCAGCCTGTCTTCTTTTGACTTCTGCCAGTTCTACAACAACTAAAACCAGACAGGCTGCCCTTCGCGAAGTTCAGGGTAAAAAGCCCGTCCGACTCAACCCGCAGCTCTCATATCGCTGGAAGCGCCGCCGGCGGCAGGAATGTAACACTTCGTCGTATAGTCCATCACCATACGGTTAGCATTGAAGCGCCAGCCGAGTGTGCGGATGGTGCGCTTCATGCGCTTGATCCACCCGCGCGGCAACCCGTCCCGATCGCGGTGATAAAAAAGAGGAATCACTTCCTCGCGCAGGACGCGATACAAGTTTTCGCCGTCGCGCCGGTCGTGCACGTCCATGTTCGTGTGCGTGCGCCCGGTCCCGATCGCGAAACCGTTCAGCCCGTCGTAAGCTTCCGCCCACCAGCCGTCCAGAATGGAAAGGTTGAGCCCGCCGTTCAGGACGACTTTCTGGCCGCTGGTGCCGGAAGCTTCGAGAGGCCGGCGCGGATTGTTCAGCCACACGTCGACGCCCTGCACCAGGTGGCGGCCCACGTTGATGTCGTAGTCTTCGATGAACACAAATTTATTCGCGAACCGCTTATTGCGCATCAACTCGGCGATCTGCTGCAGCACCTGCTTGCCGGGAGTGTCATGCGGGTGCGCTTTCCCTGCGAATACAAACTGCACCGGCCTCTTAGGATCGTTCACCATCGAGGCCAGCATTTCGATGTCCGCGAGGATCAAGTTGGCTCTCTTGTAGGTCGCAAAGCGCCGCGCAAATCCAATCGTCAGCGCATCGGGGCTGAGTACCTTGCTCAGGCTTTGCACGTATTTCACCGGCTCGCCGCGGCGCTCGGCTTGCTCCACCGCGCGCAGTCGCGCGAAATCGATCAAGCGCGTCTTCAAGCTGAGGTGCGTCTCCCAGAGTTCCGCGTCATCGACGCTTTCAATTCCCTCCCAGATTTGCGGCTCGCCGCTGTGTTCGGCCCAGCCGGTCCCGAGATGACGGTCGTACAATCGAAACATCTGCGGCGCGAGCCACGTGGGAACGTGCACGCCATTGGTAATGTGGCGGATCGGCACGGCTTCTTCCGATCTTCCCGGAAAGAGACATGTCCACATCGCGCGAGAAACCTCCCCGTGCAGCGCAGAAACGGCATTGGCGCGCCGCGCGAGTTTCAGACCAAGAACGGTCATGCAGAAATTTTCATTGCAGTTGTTCGGGTTCTCGCGACCGAGCGACATCAGCCAGTCGTGAGAAATTCCCAGCGAATCGCGCAGCGGCCCCAGATGCTCCTCAATCAACCCGGCGTCGAAGCGGTCGTGTCCGGCTGGCACCGGCGTGTGGGTGGTAAACACAACTTCCCGCGAAACACGCGGAACGGCGGTGTTGAAATCGAGGCCCTCCTCTTCCATCCGGCTGCGAATCGCTTCCAGCACAGCAAAGCCGCTGTGCCCTTCGTTCAGATGCAACACGCTTGGCGTAATGCCCATGGCTTTCAATGCTCGAAAGCCGCCCACGCCCAGCAGCAATTCCTGGCGAATTCGGAAACGGCTGTCGCCCCCGTAAAGCCGCGAAGTAAGCTCGCGATCCTCGGGCGCATTTCCTTCGACGTTGGAATCGAGCAGCAGCAACGCGCATCGGCCCACTTTCAACCGCCACACTTTTGCGCGAATCGCGCCGTTGCGCGTTTCAATTTGCACCGTGACCGGCTCGCCTTTGACCCCAATGGCCGGCTCCATCGGCATTTGGCTGACGTCCGTCTGGAGATATTCCTCCTGCTGCCAGCCGTTCTTGTCCAAACGCTGCCTGAAATATCCCTGTCCGTAAAACAAGCCGATGCCCACGAGCGGGAGGCCCAGGTCCGACGCGCTCTTGATGTGATCTCCGGCGAGGACTCCGAGGCCGCCGGAATACACGGGAAGAGACTCATGCAATCCGAATTCAGCCGAAAAATATGCAACGGGCCGCGGCCGCAAAACGCCCGCATGCCGCGCGCCCCAGGTGCGGTCCGCATCGAGATACTCACGCTTGCGGCGAAAGGCGTAGTTGACGCGGCTGTGCAGGACAAGCTCCTGCGCGCGCCGCTCTAAAATCGCAAGGGGGATTTCCGAGAGCAATGAAATTGGATTGTGATTGAGCTGCCTCCAGCGCTGCGGGTCCAGATCGTGAAATATGCTGGTCGAATCGTTGTCCCAGCTCCACCACAAATTGCGTCCGAGGGACCACAGACGCTCCTGCAAAGGGGCAACGAAGCGGTCCAGCGTGCGCGCCTCGCTCACCACCGGAGCGAGTTGCGTGGCCGCCTCGGACAACATTTTGACTTCTTCGTCGTCAAAGACGCGCGCGTCCACCGTTTGCACGACGAGCACGCCTTGCAGAACTCCGCCCTCGATGAGCGGCACTCCGAGAAAAGACTGGTACGCCTCCTCTCCCGCTTCGCTGAAATATTTGAAGCGCGGATGATTCTTCACCTGCTCGACCGCGACGGGCTGCACTTGTTCGGCAACCAGGCCCGCAAGCCCTTCGCTCAACGCCATGCGCAAGGTGCCGACGCAGGATGGACGCAGGCCCACCGTCGCGGCCAGGATGAGATTCGTGCGGTCCGGTTCGAGCAGATAGGCGGAACAAACTTCCGTCTTGAAACGCTTGCCGATCAGGGCCACCACGTTCATGAGGGTTTCGGCGGGCTTGCCGCCCTCGGCGGCAAGATTGCCGATTTCTTCCAATGTCAAAACATAACTGCAACGGATCAGTTCGGAAGTCTGCATCGCGGACGGAACTTCTTCGTTCCATTGCGATCCCGTGCTCGGTTGCGCCATCCGGGTCCCCTTAATTCACGCAGGCTTTGAGGTCACAAACATTTACGGTCGCGCCCGCCTCACGAACCGCCGTGTTCCCAAGTTTCACTCGCACCTCGGGTGTTACCAGATCATGCAGCGCGAGGTCCACAACGGCGTCCGCAAACCGGTATTCGTCCCATTTCTTCAGCTCGATTTCGCCCATCGGGTAGCGCAGCACGTTATTTTCCGAGCCGAGCCGCAGCACGATTTGTGGACGCACGCGAGCGGGGCGGTTGAATTCCCTCTGCACCGCTTCGCAGGCCCGCAAGTAGACCTTCTCGACTTCCTCAAATGAAACTTTTTCGTGGTTGGGATTGAGAACCTTCAGGTATTCCGGTGCGCGAGCGGAATGTTCCGCGATCTCGCTCCCGCGGCTTGCATCCTCGGGTTCGCTCTCCGATTCCGACACGGGAGCGGAGAAATAGTACTCTTTCCCGAGCGACTGCAGCCGCAGCGACATCACATACGCATCGGCGACTGCGCGTCCAGTTCGTAGTCAACCTTGTTGC
>Ga0206833_1071_pt1 | contig 25543 bp, 25 predicted proteins | sample Alteio_BWOrgCont_32_FD_152891 | JGI IMG/M metagenome (GOLD analysis project Ga0206833, IMG submission 152891) | Enriched cells from forest soil in Barre Woods Harvard Forest LTER site, Petersham, Massachusetts, United States -... | ecosystem: Environmental > Terrestrial > Soil > Temperate forest >... | reverse complement strand
GTAAAGTAACCTTTACCAATTTAAATGTGCCCTTGTTGGTGGGTGCCCGTTTTGGCCCAAACAGCTTAAACTTCAGAGTGATGGCCGGGCCGATTTATGTTGCTAATTTAAGTACCAATGAAAGCCTGTCGCAAAACTTTAACAATGCTTATAATGATTTTGGTCATTATAAAAACAGCACGCTTGGCTATCAGGCCGGTTTTGGTGTGGATATTGGGGCTATTACAGCCGATTTGCGCTACCAGGGTAACTTTAGCGATATTGACCAAAGTTATGGTCAACGACAAAACATCTGGGCCTTAAGTGTTGGCTTTAAAATACTTTAAGCAGAGAAAATTAGAACAGAAATTTATAAAACCCCGCTGGCAACACCTGCGGGGTTTTATTTTTATTCAGGCAGTAGCCCAAATTGTATTAAATGGTGGGTAAAATGTTTGTTATGCCATATTTGCCATTCCTTATAATCCAAAGGGCCAAAACCACCGTGCATAGCTGTGGTGCCGGGCGTTTTAAAGTATAGGTCAAAAGTGTCCAATTCAATCATTAGCTGATTGATGGCGGTTTGCAGGTTATGGTATTCATAATGATCGGGCAATGTGCCTAACACTATGTTTTTCGGTATGCGCGAATCAGTATAAATACCCTTGATTTTTGATTTTGCGGCCTCCTCAGCAGATCTTTCGCAGAAGCCGGTTTTTTTGCCATTGGTATATTGAATCTGATCTATTAAATGCTCAACCATTTGTTGCGGCGTCATTTTGCCCCATAGTGGTTTAGCATCAGGGCTAAGTGAGTAAAGGAGATCTTTTAGTAATTTCCTGTTGTTGATATCGATAAACGGACTCATGGGTTGGGTTTTATTTTAGGGCGATTATTTATGCTGCCCTTGACTTACGCATACCGGCCACAATTCTTTCGCGATGCTGCGTTCCCCAGTTTTTTAACTCTTCCACCACTTTATGTAGCGACTGGCTATAGGGTGTAAGTTCATAACTGATGATGACTGGAGTTGAGGGTATAACCTTTCGTATCACCAATTCATTCAGTTCCAGCTCGCGTAGTTCTTTGGCCAAAATTTTTGGCGTAATACCATCCAGTGAGCGTTGGATATCATTAAAGCGCTGCGGTCCGTTGGATAGTGCAACAATAAGGGGTAATTTCCATTTGCCGTTTACCATATACAGGGCATCTTTTACCGCCATAATACTGGCCGAGCAGGCTTCGGGCGAGTGGTGTTCTTTGTTAAAATGATTTTCCATAAAGGGTAAGTATCTCTGAGGATAGCACTATCCTTTGGGAAAGTGCTATGCTTTTGATAGTAAAGGTAATTAGTTTTGTGCAAACATTAAAACAAAATGAAAGCAACAAAAATTACTTATTGGATAACTACCGTTATTGTGGCGGTAATGATGGTTTACTCTTTTTATGCGTACCTAACCCAACCGGCCATAAAGCAAGCCTTTGAGCACCTGGGCTTTCCAAACTATTTCAGAATTGAACTCGCTGTTTGTAAACTGATAGGGGCTATACTATTGCTGCAACCAATTAGCAAACTAGCAAAAGAATGGGCATACGCGGGCTTTACTATTACGTTTGTTTCGGCAGTTATTGCCCATGTTTCTTCGGGCGATCCGGCAGCTGTTTTTATGGCACCAGTTATATTTTTGGTGATTTTGGCGGTATCTTATTTTACGTATCGCAAATTGCAAAAGGCATAGCCTCACCCGGCCCTGCTTTGTATTGGATGTTGTCTTAAATATTTTGAGATTTATGATTTAATTTCAACCTTTGAGAGCCTGTTTAAGTTTTGTTCAATATTTTCATATAAGCTCAAAAACTGCGCGTCATTGCGAGGTACGAAGCAACTCTACGTAAGCAGATCGGCCTTGCAAGGTTGCCCTGTATAGTTTAGAGATTGCTTTCCCGAAACAAGTTCGGGACAGGCAGTACCGCGCAATGACGATATTTTTTCATTTTTAAACAGGCTCTGAATTAATATTGATCATTAATAGTCTAAGAAATAGACTAATCACGCAGGGCGGCAATATAACCCCAAAAAGAAATCATGAAGCTTCTTCTTACTTCCGCCGGTATCAGCAACACAAGCATTCGTAACGCACTGATTGAGCTTTTGGGCAAACCGGTTTCCGAGTCGAGGGCCCTTTTTGTTCCCACTGCGATATACGCCTTGCCTAATGGTGGTGATATAGCACGAAGAGTGATTTGCGGATCATTAGGCGACCCTTTCTGCGAATTGGGCTGGAAGTCGCTAGGGGTGCTTGAACTCACCGCACTGCCAAGCATCAAACAAGAGCTTTGGGTTCCTGTGCTCCGGGAGACTGACGCCTTGCTGGTTGGAGGCGGCGACTGCCAGTATCTGTGCTATTGGATGCAACAATCGGGACTCACAGACCTATTGCCGTCGCTGTTGCGCAAAACAGTTTACGTGGGCCTGAGCGCCGGTAGTATGGTGATGACCCGCTTTGGAACAACCTATGGTAACCATATGCTGCCAGCCGAAAGCAATAAGTCGCTGGGTTTGGTTGATTTTGCCCTGCATCCGCATCTGGATCATGAGTGGTTTCCGAAAAACTCCATGGCCAACCTTGAAAAGCTGGCCGCTACGTTGCCAATGCCGTCATATGCCATTGATGACCAAACCGCTATTAAAGTGACCGATGGAATTGTCGAGGTTGTCTCCGAAGGATATTGGAAGCTGTTTACTCCCTGATATTATTTTAAAATACTTTCGATTAGCGGCATTCATGGTGGCCAGCAGCTAATAATGATGCTCTCATCGACATAAAATTTGAGCCCCCTAACAAAACAATTTGAGCTTTTCAACAAAACGCAGGGCTGCTTAACACCCTACCTTTGTTATATAAAATTTAAAAATTATGACAAAGATTTGGTTTATAACAGGCAGCTCCCGCGGATTAGGGCGCAGCCTTACAGAAGCAGTGTTAGCTGTTGGCGATAAAGTTGCAGCAACAGCCCGCAATATTGAACAATTAAATGACCTTGTTGAGAAATATAAGGATAACATCTATCCTATAAAATTGGATGTTACCGATTATGCGCAGGTTCACAAGGCAGTTGCCGACACTATTGCTCATTTTGGAAAAATTGATGTTTTGGTAAACAATGCCGGCTTCGGTATTGTAGGTGCTACGGAGGCTTATACAGACGAACAGATTCGCAGTCAGCTGGAAACAAATTTGTATGCGCCGATAGAAATAACACGTGCCGTGTTGCCTTATATGCGTAAGGAACGTTCGGGCCGTATTTTACAGATCAGTTCAATTGGCGGTCGTGTGGGAAACCCGGGGATCTCCATTTACCAGGCAGCCAAGTTTGGTTTGGGCGGATTCAGCGAAGCATTAGCAAAAGAAGTTGCGCCGTTAGGCATATTGGTAACTTGTGTTGAGCCTGGCGGTTTCCGTACCGATTGGGCGGGCGACTCGATGACCTATGCGCCGCAGGTTGAAGGTTATGAAACTACCGTAGACAAAAGAAGCGAGATGTTTAAAAGCAAACAATTTGTTCCCATGGGCGATCCAGATAAAGCTGCAAAAGTAATGGTTGATTTAGCTGCAAACCCAACGCCGCCGGTACACCTGGTATTGGGAAGTGAAGCCATAGGCATGTTAAAAAATGCTAACGCAGCCAGGGATACTGAAATGGAAAAATGGATGCCTGTAAGTGTTTCAACCGATCATGATGAGGCTGAAAATTTCCTGGAAACAGAAATGGGTAAATCATTTTTTGTGCCTAAAAAATAAAGACCAAAGAAAACCATTTTAAGCGCTCGCTTGCAACGAGCGCTTAAAATGGTTTTACGCTTGTAACATGTATTTTTGTTAATTATGGGCGATGCAATTGCCCGGCCACATTAAGCACTCGTTGCAAACGAGCGCAAGAGAAACTATATTTGAATAAAGCATGGCATCAACAGAAGCAAATATCAGTCCCAGAATATTGTATTCCTGCTATTCGAACGTAAGCAGGGACGGCGAGCAGTTTATCCAGCAGCATATTTTCGGGTTTATTGTGTCGGGCAGTACTACGGTTGGCATGGATGGCAAATCATATACCTTTAATACAGGCGACTTTAGGTTTTTACGTAAAAACCAGCTGGCTAAATTTGTTAAGCAACCCCCGCCAGGCGGCGAGTTTAAAACGATTTCGATAACGATGGATGAGGGTACTTTGCGCAGTGTTAGTGAAGAGCTTAACCTGACCGCCGATAGACCCTATACAGGTGAAAGCGCACTGACGCTAAAGCCCAATAATTTGTTTCGGAATTATATCGGCTCGTTGGCGCCTTATATGGATGGTGTGCAGGAAATCAGCAAAACGCTTACCGCTTTAAAAGTGAAAGAAGCTATTATGATATTGCTGCAAACCAACCCCGAACTAAAGAATGTACTGTTTGATTTTAGCGAACCCGGTAAAATTGATTTGGAAGCCTTTATGAATAAAAACTATAAGTTCAATGTTGATATTACCCGGTTCGCTTATCTCACAGGGCGCAGTTTGGCCACCTTTAAAAGGGATTTTGCAAAAATATTTCATACTTCGCCCAACAGGTGGCTGCAACTAAAGCGGCTTGGCGATGCCTACTATCTACTCAAAGAAAAAGGCTGGAAAACATCGGATGTGTATATGGAAGTTGGGTTTAAAGATTTTTCACATTTTTCTTATGCTTTTAAGAAAACCTATGGTGTTGCGCCGTCTACGGTGGCTTGATTTTAACTCAGATCCTGCTGCATTTTAAAATCCGGGGAAGGTGAAATGACAAAAACGCGCCGTAGGTGCAAAATATCGGTAGAATATTGTTTTAAAGCATTTATGCGTGCCGTAGGTACGTTACATGCCCGCGGATAGGTTTCGTACCGATGGCACGGATATGGTTATTGATTTTTTTCTACCGAGATTTGACTCCGATGGAGTCTTTCTCCTGATTTATTATACCTGTCGTGGGTATGATAATCTTCACATACCAATAAAAAAGCCCCGGGCACTACTCCGGGGCCAACTTACATAAACTATAAAACTGAACACAAAACGCCGGGTTAAGCTTAAAGCTAAAAGACTAAAGCGTAAAGCTTTTTGTCTCATTATCAATCGTCACTAATCGTCCTTTAGCTTTAATTGTTTAAGTCATTAGGCCACTGGTCATTTTTCATTGCCGCTTTCACTTATCACCAATTACCGTTTTAGCTTTGTTTATATTCATCTTTCCGCACTGTTCCATCATCATTTGCTTACGAACATCCCATGGAATTACCGCAGTTTAGGCACTTATAGCAAGTGCCCGAACGTATGGTGGTATGTCCGCAGGTGCTGCAGGCAGGGGCGTCGCTTTGTACGCCCATACTTACATCAAAACTATATTTTTTACTGTTTTTGTTATCTGTGGCGACAGGTCTGCTCATCGGTTCAAACACGTTGGTATCATCCGGGTTAAAATCGCTGTTGTCCATTTGCGGGTTGCCGGTAATGCCGTTCTGATCTGTTATTACGTGAACCAGGTCGGTACGGTTTTGATATTCGTAGCCCAGCATCCTGAAAATATAATCAATAATAGAGGTTGCGCTTTTTATATTGGCATGGCCAACCACCATTCCGGCAGGTTCAAAACGGGTAAAGGTAAACTTCTCTACATATTCTTCCAACGGCACACCGTACTGTAAACCAACCGATACCGCAATGGCAAAACAGTTCATTAATGAGCGAAAGGTTGCCCCTTCTTTGTGCATATCCACAAAAATTTCGCCCAGGGTGCCGTCCTCATATTCACCGGTACGGACAAATACGGTTTGGCCATCAATGCTGGCTTTTTGGGTATAGCCCCGGCGCTTAAACGGCAAACTCTTTTTTTGTACCACGCGCGATAGCTGCCGCATAAAGCTGGTATCGTGTGATTTTTCGATAATGGCGATAGCGGCTTCAATTACCTGTTCCGGAGTTAAATCGCTGAGTTTTACATTGGCCGCTTTTCCTAAAACTTCTTCAACGGTGTCCAATTTTTCATCGGCAATAACTTCTTCTTCCTTAACATCCGATTTGGTCGACAATGGCTGCGATAACTTGCAACCATCACGATAAAGGGCATTAGCTTTTAAACCCAGCTGCCATGATAGTTTGTAGCAATCTTTTATCTCATCAACCTTAGCCTCATTAGGTAAATTGATTGTTTTAGAGATAGCACCCGACAGGAAGGGCTGTGCGGCGGCCATCATTTTAATATGGCCATGTGAGTGTATGAAGCGTTCGCCTTTTGCGCCGCATTTGTTTGCGCAATCAAATATGGGGTAATGCTCTTTTTTCAGATATGGGGCACCTTCAATGGTCATGGTACCGCAGATGTACTCGTTGGCTTCGGCAATTTGCTTGCGGCTAAAGCCCAACCCGCGTAATACGTTAAAGTCGGGCGCATTGTATTGTTCGGAGGCAAAGCCCAAACGTTTTAAACAATCTTCCCCAAGGCTCCAAATATTAAATGCAAAGCTAATTTCAAAAGCGGCTATAAGCCCTTTGTCGAGGCTCTCCAGTTCATCATCTGTTAAACCTTTTGCTTTTAAGCTTTCGTAATTGATGTGAGGGGCACCATTTAGAGTAGCCGCTCCCTTGGCGTAGTTAACTATAGCAGTCACTTCGTGCCCGGCATAACCTAAATTACTTAAAGCCTCAGGAACTGCCTGATTAATAATTTTGAAATAACCGCCGCCCGAAAGCTTTTTGAATTTAACCAGAGCAAAATCGGGTTCGATACCGGTGGTATCGCAATCCATTACTAATCCTATGGTTCCGGTAGGGGCAATTACGGTTGTTTGTGCATTGCGGTAGCCATATTTTTCGCCCATTTCAACGGCCTTATCCCAGGCGTTGCAGGCTGCTGATAACAGGTAATCGGGGCATTGTCCCTGGTCAATTCCGGGAGGCGCAATTTCCAGTCCTTCGTAATTGCCGGTAGAATTATAGGCAGCATAACGATGATTACGCATTACACGCAGCATATGCTGTTTGTTATCGTCAAAACGTTTAAAGGTTCCCAGTTCGCGGGCCATTTCGGCCGAAGTTGCATAAGCCGTTCCGGTCATAATTGCGGTGATAGCGCCACCTATGGCGCGCGCTTTTTTGCTATCGTAAGGGATACCATTTACCATCAATGCCGAGCCAAGGTTAGCATAACCCAAACCAAGGGTGCGGTAATCGTATGATAACTGCGCCACTTCTTTTGACGGGAACTGCGCCATCAACACAGATATTTCCAGTACGATGGTCCAGATGCGGCAGGTGTGTTCAAATCCTTTTACATCAAAAACGCGGGTTTTAGGGTCAAAGAAATGAGCCAGGTTAATGGATGCCAGGTTGCAGGCGGTATTATCCAGAAACATGTATTCCGAGCAAGGGTTTGATGCGTTGATACGCCCACCTTCGGGACAGGTATGCCACTCGTTAATGGTGGTATCAAACTGCACACCCGGATCGGCACAGGCCCAGGCAGCAAAGGCAATGTCGTCCCACAGCTTTTGTGCCGATACTGATTTAACCGCCTTGCCGCTTATGCGGCTCGTTAAGTCCCAGGGTTGCTGCTTTTCGAGCGCTTTAAAAAAGCTGTTGGAGATACGTACCGAGTTATTTGAATTTTGCCCGGATACAGTGCGGTAAGCTTCTCCCTCATAATCGGACGAGTAGCCTGCGGCGATTAGAGCTGCTACTTTTTTCTCTTCTTCAACTTTCCAGTTAATAAAGCTTTCTATTTCGGGGTGATCCAGATCCAAACAAACCATTTTGGCGGCACGACGAGTTGTTCCGCCTGATTTGATGGCCCCGGCGGCCCTATCGCCAATTTTCAGGAACGACATTAAGCCAGACGAATAACCACCACCGGCCAGTTTTTCATTATCGCCCCTTATTTTGGAGAAGTTGGTGCCCACGCCAGATCCGTATTTGAAAATACGCGCCTCACGTACCCACAGGTCCATAATGCCGCCCTCGTTTACCAGATCGTCATCAACAGAAAGAATAAAACAAGCGTGTGGCTGCGGGCGCTCATAGGCCGAGGTCGATTTGCTTAATTCTTCGGTAACAGGGTCAACAAAATAATGTCCCTGCGGCTTGCCTGTAATGTTATATGAGCTGTATAGCCCGGTGTTGAACCATTGCGGTGAGTTGGGCGCTGCCAACTGCCCGGTAATGGTATAAACTATTTCATCATAAAAAATCTCCGCATCATTTGGCGAAGCAAAATAGCCATAGCGCATACCCCAGTCTTTCCAGCAGTTGGCCATACGGTGGGCAACTTGTTTTATGCTTCTTTCGCCACCGTCGGTACCATCGGCCTGGGGTACACCTGTTCTGCGGAAATACTTTTGGGCCAAAATATCAGTAGCTACCTGCGACCACGTGGAGGGTACTTCCACATCGTTCATTTCAAACACGGCATCGCCCGAGGGATTACGGATAACAGACGAGCGTTTTTCGTATTTAAACAAATCAAATACGTTGGTATTTTCTTTGCTGAAGTGCCTTTGAATTACTAATCCTTTGTCACTTAATCCTTCTGATGTTTTTGTAGTAGTTTTAGTCATAGTAGTAAGATGGGCGGTAAAAATCTATCAAAAAACCTTTAGGGGGTTTATATCAAATTTATTATTCTCAAAAACAGCATTCAATGCAGAGTTTTCCACAACATTGTTACAATGGCGTGACTTTATGCATGCGTCCGTATAAATAATTAGTTTATAAAGAATTAACCCTGTTGAAAACTAAAAAAGCCTTAATTATTAGGCGAGGAGGCTTTAGAACTATTGGGAATACGGGGATTTGATTTTATGGGCGATAAGCCTGTGAAAGAGAAGGTAAATCATGGAGTAAAGTAAATATTTGTTCTTGTAAGAAAGCTTTGTCGCCTCACCCTGCCTTCTCCAACCGCGTGCCGCCTTAGCTTTAGCGGTGGCGCAAGGAGAGGGTTCTAAAGAACGCGAAGTCAAAGCCCCTCTCCCTTGGAGAGGGGTTGGGGTGAGGCAAAAAAGACCGCTACCAGTTAAGGAGCAGTCTTTCAGCGGTTAGCGGGATCAGTTTCAGTAAAAAATTTATTTCCTTAAGATGATCACTAATAAATACCCGCGCCGTGTTCAGCTAATGAGTCTGTTTGGTTTAACGTTAGTCCAAAATGATCTGCTACCAATTGTGTTGGGTTAGAGTTGAGCCATTCGTTAAGCGAAATTTCCTGGTATTCGGGGCTGTTAAACAGGATAATGAGTTTTAGTGTTTCTGTCCCGGTGTTTTCAATATAGTGCCCATAACCCTGTTTAATAAATGATACCATTCCCTTGCTGTATGGCATTGTTTTTACACGGCCATGTGAGCCAAAAATGCTCAGGTTACCTTTGCCGCTCATTACGTATTGCCATTCATCAGCATTGGGGTGCCAGTGCAATTCGCGGATGGCGCCGGGCTCAATGTTCATACGCAAGGCAGTGAGCGTTTTTTGAATAGGGAATTCTTTTGGCGAAACTATTTTGGTGTATCCACCTTTAAATTCCTGGTAAACGCCATCTTCTTCCATCCTGAATTTGTGTGATGAGCTGCTGATAGGAATAGCCGGGTTGATGTTTTTAGGGCGGGTATCCAAAGCAATTTTCCCGGTGCCGATGTACAATTCTTTTTTAGGGAACGATGCAAAAGTGCTGGCAGGCAGATTAGTGTTTTGCGCCATTATTTTAGGGTCGATATGGCTGATCCAATCAGTTAAGCTGAAGGTGCCAAACTCAGAGAAGTGGCCGCTGTCAAATCCTAATAAAAAGCGGCAGGGTTTGTCGCCAATGCATTGCAGCGCATGGCCATGCCCTTTAGGGAAATACCAGATATCGCCCACGTTAAAATCATCGGTTGATGTGGTGCCATCGGGCGTGATAACGGTGGTGCGTACTTTACCTTCCAGTACGTAAGCCCACTCGGCAGCTATAGAGTGCCAGTGCAATTCGCGGAAGCTGCCGGGATTTAGGCGCATTACCACACCGGCAATACTTTGCGAAATAGGAAATTCTTCAACCGTAGCTTCTTTGGCATTGCCGCCTGCGCCAGTCCAGCCTTTGCTGCCGTTTTCGATATCGTAAACAAAATCTTCGAGCTCTTCCTGCGCTGCTAACGGTTTTTTGTTATCAGGCGAAGTTTCGGCTGCTGAAGTTTTTTCAGGTACGAGTGCGCCAATGCTGGTTGCGGCTGCCACCAATCCCAGGGTTGATAGGGAGGCTCTGGAGATAAATCCGCGTCGTGTAGTGTCCATTTTTTATATTTTTTAATAGGGTTACTTAACAAAACCAATCACAACATCATATGTATTTTAAAACATATGATGTATGCAAATGTAGATATATTTATTTATCTGCAAACTTTTTTTGTAAAAAAATGGCGCATCAACCAAAAAAAACAGAATTTATCCAATAAGTGAACTTAGTTTTGCCGCTTTTGCTTTATTTATGCCAAATTAGAGAAGGAGACATAAACGTCATTTTACAAACGTAAACATATGATGTTTAAATAAATTGACGTATTTTTGTAAAATAATTGTTAACGGTATGGCGGTAAAAGAAAAATTATCCGAACGGATCACTAACCAAATAAGGGATGACATCAGCAAGGGGAAATATCCCCCTAATGAAAAAATTCCGGCCGAGCCGGAGCTGATGAAGCTTTACGGCGTAGGAAGATCAACCATAAGGGAGGCTATTAAATCGTTGGCGATATCGGGTATTTTAAAGGTTCAGCAGGGTTCAGGTACTTTTGTGAACGAAAGGCTGGAAACTGAATCTATAGATCAAAAACTAAAAAATGCCGATTTTGACGACATTCATGCGGTACGGATATTGTTGGAGGAGGAAATGGTAAAACTGGCTGTTATAAACCACACCGATGATCAGATTAAGGAAATGGAACGCTGCCTGGAAGACCGCAGGATGGCCATCCTTGCCGAGCAGCCGGAACAATGTGCCAATGCCGATATTGCTTTTCATACTGCCATTGCACAAGCCTCAAAGAACAAAGTGCTTGCCGGGCTTTACGCAAGTTTTACAACCATTATCCGCGATTTCTTTTCACGTAGAGAAGCCCGTGGTATAAGCCATTTTGCCATGAGTCATCACCTGCACGAGGAATTGTTTAAAGCCATTAAAGCAAAAAAACAAAAGCAGGCGCAGCAGATAATATTGCAGATATTGGATAATAGTTATTAGCCTCACCCCGGCCCTCTCTGGAGGAAGAGGGAGATTAATTAAAAGGTACCGTTTATTTTTTTTAGCCCTTCTCCAAAGGAGAAGGGTTGGGATGAGGCTTGAATAGCCTTTGGTTATGATTTTACGCGCCGAATACCTGCAGCGCTGTTTTAATCCGTTTAAAAGTTTCTTCTTTACCTAATAGCTGGGCTATATCAAAAACATGCGGGCCAAACTTACCACCTACCAGCATCACCCGGAAAGGCAATAATAATTCGCCAACTTTAATGGCTTTTTCTTCGGCTAAAGTTTTGAATGCGGCTTCAAGATCGTGCGCCTGCCAGGTTACGGTATCCAGTTTAACCATTGCTTCGTTAAAGAAATCCGTTTTAGCATCTGTCCATTTTGGCTTAACGGAGTTGACATCATATTCTTTTGGCAGCTCGAAAAAGTAAGCAGCCTGCTGGTAAAAATCGGGCAATAAAACACAACGGTCTTTTACCTGGTTAATTACTTTTAACAGGTAATCATCGTTGGCAACAACAACACCCTTATCTGCTAAAACCTTTGTTACTTCTGGAGCCAAAGTTGCGGCATCTGATCTTTTAATCCACTCTGCGTTGAACCATTTGGCCTTTTCAAAATCAAATTTTGCTCCGGCTTTGCTTACGCGCTCTAACGAGAATTTTTCAATCAGCTCATCCAGTGTAAATAGCTCCTGGTCGGTACCATCGTTCCAGCCCAAGGTTGCCAGCAGGTTTAAAAATGCTTCGGGTAAAAAACCCAGTTCGCGGAAGCCGGGTGTTAACTCGCCTGTTTTTGCGTCAAACCAGATCATGGCATAAACCGGGAAACCCAGGCGTGCGCCATCGCGCTTGCTTAATTTACCATGACCATCGGGTTTTAATATTAACGGCAGGTGTGCCCATTGCGGCATATCTGCCTTCCAGCCCAAATATTCCCACAACAACAAATGTACCGGTGCTGAGGGCAGCCACTCCTCGCCCCTAAAAGCATGGGTAATTTTCATCAGGTAATCATCAACTACTACGGCTAAATGATAGGTTGGCATACCATCGGCCTTAAATAAAACCTTATCATCAACCTGGTTGGTTTCAAAACTTACGTGGCCCCGAATCAGATCGTTAAAACTCACCTTTTCGTCGGCCGGCATTTTTATGCGGATAACATGAGGCGTGCCTGCATTCAGTAGTTCAGCAACCTCATGTGTGGGTAATGATAATGAATTGCGCAGCCCACCGCGATAAGCTTGTCCGTATTGAAAATTTGGAATTTCTTTACGGTTTTTATCCAGCTCTTCGGGCGTATCAAAGGCATAATAGGCATGCCCCTGCCCTACCAATTGCTCGGCATATTTGCGATACATTGATTTGCGCTCGCTTTGACGGTATGGCGCATACGGGCCGCCTACAACCGGACTTTCATCAGGCATCAGGCCGCACCATTTTAAACAATCTAAAATATATTCTTCTGCTCCCTCTACATAGCGGGTTTGGTCGGTATCTTCAATCCTTAAAACAAAATCGCCTTTGTGTTTTTTGGCGAAAAGGTAATTAAACAATACGGTACGTACACCGCCCAGGTGCAAACCACCCGTAGGACTCGGTGCAAACCTTACTCTAACTTTTTTATCAGACATAATGAGGGCAAAGATAGAAATTTCTATAACGATGGGTGTAAAACCCGTCTCTCTTCTGTAGCGATGGGTTTTAAAACCCGTCGCTACCATCGTTATAAACCCATTGCTATTTACTTTCGCGACTTTTTACGTATTTTGGGCGAATTATTAGCAGTTCATTTGTCAAAGAATCAAATTAATATTGGGACTTCTGGTCGCCGGATTCGGAATTTTCTCACATTCCCCTCATTCGGATCGTTAAAAAGCAATAACCCGTATCAACAGAAAAAGCGATGGAAATATTCGCTGCTTACTTTTGCGTTGGTTATTGCCAGTGGCTCCCTATTATATACCAATTACCTGGTGCGTAACATTGCCCGTTCTGAGCGTACCCGTGCGCAGGTTTGGGCAATGAGTATGAAGCAGGTGCTGGCATCGGATGATAACGACTTTTTAAACTATGTTTTTGCCGTACGCGACAGCTCAACCGTGCCTGCTATTGTTACCGACGACAAGGATGATATCCTGTTATCGCGCGGATTGGACGCCAACAAAACTTTTATTAAACTGGCCGCCGAGGGTAACAAAAAGCTGAAGTACGACCCTGATTACTTTGAATCGGAATTGGCATATATGAAAAAGCAGCATGAGCCTATAAAGCTTACTGTTTTAGGTACGCCGTGGTTTGTGTATTATAAAGATTCGCCCCTGTTAACGCAACTTAAATTTTTTCCTTACATACAACTTTCGGTAATTGCTATTTTTTTGCTGATGGCATACACGGCATTCAGCTCGTCGCGCAAGTCGGAGCAGAACCAGGTGTGGGTGGGTTTGGCTAAAGAAACGGCTCACCAATTGGGTACGCCCATATCATCACTAATGGCCTGGATTGAGCTGATGAAAGAAAAGTTTGATGCCGAAGATGACCAGCTGATAGCCGAGATGGAAAACGATGTAAAGCGTTTGGAAATAGTTGCCGACCGTTTTTCAAAAATAGGCTCAAAACCCAAACTGGAAGATCATAAAGTTTATGAGGTGGTGAAAGATTTTGTTGATTATTTTAGGGTGAGAGTGAGTAAAAACATCAGCTTTGAAATGAAGGGTAACCCGTACCTGCAGGCGGGCTTAAATGTGCCTTTGTTTGATTGGGTGCTGGAGAACCTGCTAAAAAATGCCGTTAATGCTATTGAAGGCAAAGGATCTATCAAAGTAGAAATATCAGGCAATAAAATAAAGAAACAAGTATTTATTGATATAACAGATACCGGAAAAGGTATTCCGCGTTCTAAATTTGATACCGTATTTCAGCCGGGATACACTACGCGTAAACGGGGTTGGGGGCTGGGGCTGTCATTAACCAAGCGTATGGTTGAGAATTACCATAACGGGCAGATATTTGTGCGCGACTCGGAAGTAGGGAAAGGAACAACTTTCAGAATTGTATTAAAAAACACTAAACATGATAAACAGACCGCAACCCGATGAATACTCGGCCTATGCCTCGAGGTATGTAAACCTGGTAGGTAATGAACCTATATTGCAAATACTGGAAAATCAGAAAGATTTAACTGCTAATCTTTTTGGAGGGATAGATGCTGAAAAAGCGATGTATGCTTACGCAGATGGCAAATGGACTATTAAGCAGGTGTTAGGGCACATGATTGATACGGAACGTGTTCATTCTTACAGAGCACTGGCATTTTCGCATGAGGCTATTGAGTTGCCGGGTTTTGATCAGGATGTTTATATGGCGAATGCGACGTTTAATTTGCGCACACTGGAGGATCTTATTGGCGAATATAAAACAGTTCGTGAATCAACACTTTATCTTTTCCGTTCAATGAGCGAAGAGCAGTTAACGCGGAAAGGGATTGCCAGTGGCAGTCCCGTTTCGGTAAGAGGTTTTGCTTATATGATAGCCGGTCATGAACTGCATCATATTAAAATTTTGAAGGAAAAATATCTTTAGTGATCAGATTGATTGAGTTGATTTGGTTAGATTGAGTTATTTAGGCTGGATGAAAAAGTTATGAATCCCAACTTAATCAACCGCTCAAACTTAATCCAACTCAATCAACTAATTTTACCAACTTAATCAACTTTAGTGTCATCGCCCTCTTTCTTTTCCATCTTATAAGATAAAAATAAGCCGGCTCCGCCAAATACTGCAATCAATGCAAAATAGATAGCTACGTTGCCATCATCATCAACCCCAGCCATTTTGCTGAACACGGTATGATCCAAAACATAGGCTAAAAATAAGCCTGTACCTGCACCTATTAATAATAAACCCCATTTTAAAGTTTGAAAAGGAGCTGATTGCGGTTTGTACCTGCGTGGGTCCATGCCACGTTCAATCATTGCCATTCGTTCGCGTTTTGTAAGGTAAACTATACCAAAAATCATTGCAAACATTCCAATAGGTACTAAAATTGGAATTAAAACGCCTAGTTCTTCTGCGCCCATAATATTTAAATTTTATTGTTAATAATTTGTTTCATTTAATCACCCTAACGGTGTATTTGTAAGCTATGACCACATGGTTTTGAAAGAGGTTACAGTCTGGGGGAAAAAGTTTGCAGTTTGTAGTAGGCAGTTAGCAGTGCGCAGGTTTTAAATATAAAATATAGCGATGGGTTTTAAAACCCATCGCTATGGAAAAAGCCGCAGAACGATTTTTAAAGCGATGGCCAGATTTTTGCCCATTGCCTACTGCCAACTGTCTGCTGCAAACTGAGCGCTAAAAAAACTATCTTTATAAAAAGATGTAACCTTAAATAATAAAGCATCGTCAGAGAGCTATAACAGATGCAAAGCAAGCTTTCAGATATAGAACTAATAGAACAAACCCTGGCCGGGAACCAGCAGGCTTATGCCGATTTGGTTAAACGGCACCAGCGTTTTGTGTTTACCCTGGCTATGCGTTTTGTAAAAACCCGCGAAGATGCAGAAGAAGTATCACAGGATAGCTTTATAAAAGCTTACCGCTCCTTATCGGCATTTCAGGGGAATTCAAAATTCAGCACATGGCTTTATAGTATTGTTTATACCACCGCCATGACTTTTTTACGGAAACGCCGGTTAGACACAGATTCGATTGATGATGAGGAAACCTATATCCAGATAGAAAGCAAAGCATCCGGATATGATGTAAATAATGTGGAGAACAAGTCGCGGTCGTTTTATTTGAACCAGGCTATAGAACAACTTTTACCCGATGATGCCGCCATTATAACGATGTTTTACCAGGGAGAACAATCGTTGGAAGAGATAGCCAAAGCGTTGGGAATGGAAGCAAACACGGTAAAAGTAAAATTATTCAGGGCGCGCCAGCGTTTAAAAGAAAAGCTGGAACGCAACTTAAAACATGAAGCAAAGGAGTTGATATGAATAACATGGAAGAAATACTTTGGAACTATATTGATGGGAATTGTACGCCCGATGAGCACAAAGCCATTGCCGAAACTATTGCCAAAGATGAAGCTTACCGCCTTAAATACCAGGAACTATTGAACCTGAACAAGGAATTTATGGCAATGGAGATTGATGAGCCGCCAATGGCCTTTACTTATAATGTGATGGAGGCTATCCGCACCGAACATGCACAGCAGCCATTAAAGGCAGCCATTAACAACCGGATAATAATGGGGATTGCAGCCTTTTTTGTGCTGACCATTTTAACGTTGTTGGGATACGCATTATCGCACGTAAATCTTGCCGTTGCGGCGAGCCATCCAACGCCGCTTGCGTCAAATTTGAAGGTGCCCAATTTGAACAGTTTTTTATCGAAACCGGTAATACAGGTGTTTTTCTTTTTTGATGTGGTGTTGGGATTGTTTCTGTTTGATACCTATTTGCGACGTAAAAAAGTTCAAAAAGAAATACAATGAGTGTATGACAAAAACAACAGTCGGCATGGCCTATTGTAAATGTTGTGTCAAATCGAAAACGTGAAAATGAATTTATTGTGCCATTTGGTAACATTGGTATAATAATTGTTTAATACTTTACAGACTGGCAATCTGCCAGTTCAATTGTGATAAGGTTTAGGTTGAAAGCCCCCAAACAGCAAGTGTGAGGGGGCTTTTATTTTGCACCCGTTTTGGGTTGTTAAATTATTGGTGCTTATTGGAATTATCCTTTTTGTATTAATAACTTAGCATAAAAATAATCAACCATGAAAAATCACCTTATCGGTATGTTGCTTGTCCTTTTTGGAGGATTTAGCTATAATACTTACGCACAAACACCCCGCATACCCGAAGCCAGCTCAACCCAAACCATTATTCAGGACTTTGGATTGGGGAAAATTGCCATTACTTACTCCCGGCCGAATGTTAAAGACCGGGTGATTTTTGGCGGAATTAACCCGTACGGGCAGGTATGGCGCACGGGTGCCAACGCGGCCACTACCATTAACTTTACCGAGAATGTAATTATTGAAGGCAATAAAGTACCGGCGGGTACCTATTCATTGTTCACTATTCCGGATAAGGATGAATGGACGGTTATTTTAAACAAAACGGTGAAACAATGGGGCGCGTATAGCTACAAACAGGCGGATGATTTTTTACGCTTTAAAGTAAAGCCCGTTCATTTAGACGAAAAAAGAGAAACTTTTACTATACAGTTTGCCAATCAAACTACTAAATCATCAGATATGCATTTGGTATGGGATCATACCGCTATTTACGTGCACCTGCAAACTGATGACGATGCCCAGATAATGGCCAATATTGACACCCTGATGAAGGGAAACAGAAGGCCTTATTATTTTAATGTTATTCAGTATTATTACGAAAATAACAAAGACATGAATGTTGCTTTAAGCTGGGTTTTGGAAGCCGAAAAGGTTGACCCCGGGCAATGGTATAATTTGTGGGAGGCACGCATCCGTTTAAGGATGGGCGATAAAAAAGGGGCGATTGCTGCTGCACAGGCCGGAATAAAAATGTCGAAGGCAGTTAATGATGATGAATATGTGCGTTTAAACCAGGCGGTACTTGATCAGGCCGGAAGCTAGTCTTAAATTTAATCATCAGGCAAGTTGAACATCATCAAATCATTAGCCATATTTATATTGGCGGGGTTATGTGAAATAGGGGGCGGATATTTAATATGGTTATGGTTAAAAAACGATAAGCCCCTTTGGTACGGTATTACCGGGGGACTTGTTTTAATACTTTATGGCATTGTAGCCACCTGGCAAACAGCTAATTTCGGGCGGGTGTATGCCACCTACGGGGGCATTTTTATAGTAATGGCGCTTTTGTGGGCATGGAAGGTAGATGGTTTTAAACCTGATAAGTATGATATTATAGGAGCACTTATTGCCTTAATTGGCGTTTGTGTTATTATTTATATGCCCCGTAAATAGTCGCAGCATATCCCGGTAATGGGAATTAATTATTGCGCAATAATAGGATGGAGTTAAATGCTACTTTGAATTAACCGGTAACGTAAACCGAATCTTGTCTTTACTCAGTGCACCGTTCTTTTTATAAAAAGCTATTGCGGGGGCATTAAACTCAGGCGTTTGCCATTGTACATTTACGCATTGTTTTTCGGCTGCCAGGGCTTTTAATTTGGCCAGAATTACAGAGCCGATACCCATACCGCGAAAGGAAGACCGGAGATACAAACAATCCATATAAATAAAGAAAGCCGCATCCCAGGTTGAATAATCATAAGTAAAGCTACAGAAGCCGTTTACTTCATTATTGGTTTCAATTACCCAGCAATGCAGCTGTTTATTTTCCCTAAACAATTCCGTTTGCAATCGCTCTTTCTTTCCTTCGCCGCTATAAACGGCTTGTTCGTAATCGGTATGCTCTTCTATCAACAACATTAGCTCATCCAGGTCATTCTTTTTTATTTCGCGTATCAGGTAATTACTCATCTTTGGTTAGTTCTTCGTGCAGGTTGTCAATAAAATCGGTGATATATTTTTTTCTGGCATCTTCATGCCTGATGGCTGCGTAATGTGTGCGCGATAAGCCGCGCGGGCCGATCCTTACAAGTTTGAGATTTGGCGAGGATACAAAAGGCTTGAGCGCCCAACCGGGTAATGTCATGATCCCCATACCCGATTTAACCATTTCCAATGCGACCTCTGTCAATGGAATAGCGGTGATCTGCCTGGGCTGAACTTTATGTCCTTTTAAAAAATGTTGGTAAACCGTTACTGTTTCCAAGGGATAAGAGTGAATAATCAGCGTCTGATCCGCAAAATCTGCTGCACTCAGGAATTTCTTTTTGGCCAGTTCGCTATCGCGGTGTACTACAGCCATCACCTCATCCTTAAACAGTTCGATATATTTGATACTTTTGTCTTCTCCCGGATCAGAGGTAATGCCAACGTCCAGTTCATTTTGCAGCAGCTTTTCCAGGGGTTTATGGGTGGCCTCGATAACGATTTTTACTTCCAGTTTAGGATAAAGAACATTCATTCTGATAAGGAAAGCCGGTAGCCAGTGATAGCTTGTATAGCATTCTGTACTGATGCGGATTGATCCCACATGACCGCCACGCATGTCATTTACTTTCTCCATTGCCGTATTCAGTTCCGCCAGCACTACAACTGCAGTATCATACAGAATTTTGCCTTCATCTGTTAGCAACCATTGGTTTTTAGTGCGATAAAAGATTTTTGCGCCTATCCTCTCCTCAATATCTTTTAGCTGATGACTTACGGCCGATTGGGTAAGGAACAGTTTTCCTAACGATTTGGTAATGCCCTTTTCTTCGGCTATGGTCTTAATCAAATTAAGATGTCTTATTTCCATGATCAAAAATAAGCTATTATTCATCATTCAAAATATGAAATATCCGCATGAGCACTTGCCTTAGAACTCATTAGCAAGTCGGGGTACGGGTGCCTAATTTTACTTCCATCAAAAAGAAGAAAAAATGGAAGCAGCAATTCAACACTATCAAAACAAACTGGCTTTTGAAATGGACCCTTCGGATCTGTTCGACGCCATGGAAACCAAACAAAATGTTATCGTTATTGATGCAAGAAAAAACTTTGCCTTTGTAAAGGAACGCATTCCGGGCGCCATTAACCTTCCGCACAGGACAATGAATGCGGGCACTACTGCCGGATTCGACAAAAGCGCTATTTATGTAACCTATTGCGATGGTATAGGTTGCAATGCCTCCACCAGGGGAGCCCTGAATATGGTTAAGCTGGGTTTCAATGTACGTGAACTGATTGGCGGTTTGGAATGGTGGAAGTTTGATGGCTATGAAACAGAAGGAACTCACCAGACGGCTGGTTTGCAAATTCAGTGCGCCTGCTAAATCAGGGCTTAAAAAAACAGGTAAGATTCTTTGCGGGTTTTGCCTGTTTTTATAAAAACGTGAAATTAACAGACTTTATTTAACCTTTTCTACTATTGGCTGCGGACGAAAAAAAGACAACTGATTTATTATTAGTGCAATAATCATCACTAAAATACAGCCGATGGCATTGAGCCATAAATAGGCAACTACTTTATAATAGCCCATCAGGCAGATTAATAGCTCGGTAATAATGGCGGCTATGAAAACAGCATTGCCGCGTATTTTTTTCATATAAAAAGCAACCACAAAAACACCCAGTATGGTGCCATAAATGTACGATCCCAGTTGATTGACGTATTCCAATAAATTACCAACTTTGCTGGCATAAAGCGCCATCATTACGCATACAACACCCCAAAATACGGTGGCAATTCTGGATGCATTCAGGTAATTCCTATCGGTAGCACCCGGGTTAATAATGCGTTTATAAATATCAACTATTGATGTTGAAGCCAGTGAATTTAACGCGCTGGCTGTTGAACCCATCGATGCCAAAAATATAATGGCTACCAGCAACCCTATCAGTCCTTTAGGTAAATAGTGGGTAACAAAATTTAAAAACACATAATTAGTATCGTCGGGATTGGCCTTGTCGTTATTCAGTTTCATAACGCCGATACCTTTTTCCCTTATATCCGCAGCCTGTTTATCTGCCAGCTTTAAAACGGACTGTGCTTTATTTATTTTTTGCTCATCCTTGCTGTTTAATGCCGCAATTAAATCATTCGCTTTTTCTTTACGCTGCTCAAAAGCTGCGGTGTACTGATCTTCCAGTTGATTATACTGCGCTGCGTATTTGCCTTGTTTAACCTGCTTTACTTCATACTGATTAAAAAACATTGGCGGCCTGTTAAACTGATAAAAGGCAAAAACCAATATCCCTATTAATAAAATAAGAAACTGCATGGGTATTTTAACCAAACCATTCATGATAAGTCCCATGCGGCTTTGCCCTACAGAGCTCCCCGTTAAATAGCGGCCTACCTGGCTTTGGTCTGTGCCGAAATAGGATAGTTGCAGAAAGAAGCCGCCTATTAAACCACTCCAAATGGTGTATCGGTTATTGGGATCAAACTTCCAGTCAATCACGTTCATTTTACCCAGTTTACCGGCCAGCTTAATGGCATGCCCAAAACCAACTCCATTGGGCAATAAGCTAACCACCATTATCCCGGCAAAAAACATCCCTAAAAAAATAATGCTCATTTGCAGCAGTTGGGTATATGATACCGCCTTGGTACCGCCATAAACGGTGTAAAATATCACCAGGCCACCAATAAATAAGGTAGTATAAACGGTATTGATATTTAAAATGGTTGATAAAATGATAGAGGGCGCATAAATGGTAATGCCTGTTGAAAGGCCGCGCTGCACCAGGAAGAGAAACGAAGTAAGTGCCCGGGTTTTAAGGTCAAAACGTTGTTCCAGAAACTCGTAGGCGGTATAAACTTTGAGCCGGCTGAAGATAGGCACAAAGGTTACGCAAAGCACAATCATGGCCAGCGGCAGGCCCAGATAAAATTGTACAAAGCGCATTCCATCAGCATAAGCCTGACCTGGTGCCGATAAAAATGTGATGGCACTGGCCTGTGTTGCCATTACCGAAAGGCCCACATGATACCAGGGTAGCGACCGGCCGCCCATCAGGTACTGGTCGATATTTTTATTGCTCCCGCTTTTCCATACGCCGTAAATTACGATGGTAAGGAGGGTAACGCCTAAAACAACCCAGTCCGTTAAGCTCATTTAAGGCAAATGGTAATGAGCCAGAAAATAAAAATTAACAGAACCAGCCAGGTAATAACTATGCCGTAAAACTGGTTCCAGCTTTTTATGAACGATGGCAGATCAGGATCAGGCGTCTGCACGGCCTTTTACCAATGTATTGTAAAAAAAGCCGGCGAACAGGAAACCAAAAATAGCCAAAATAGGAATCCACAGGAATGAACTCTGTAGTATTAAGCCAACAAAAGCGCCGCTTAATAAACCTATAAGTGCGTATAAATTGGTAATCTTGGTTTTTTCTTCTTCGTGTTTGTGATGATGTGTCATAGTATTAATTGTATAGCGCAAAGTTATATTTTATATGTATTGATGCCTAATTCAAAGGCTGATTTTTAGGCTTACTTAATAAATTTATAAACAAACGGTAAGCGCCGGGAACACCCGCGGGTAATTGCCTGAAAAATGCCAGTGAGGTATAAATAAACCGGCCCTCGCCATAATTACCCACCACTAAGGCTCCGTTATTAGGCGCTTCGCCCGGATCATTCATTTGCAGTACGGCTTTATATTTAGGGTCGATATCGCTTACAAAATATAATCCGCGTTCCTGGATCCATCCGTTAAAGTCATCCTGGGTTATTTTATTGGGGTAATTCAATACAGGGTTCATCTGGTCCAACACGGTTACTTTGGCATCTTCGTCGGTAACCCGTTGGTTTACTACTCTTAAAGGATACGGCCCGATTTGTTTGGATACGATGCCAGCATTGTTATTGTACTGCACCACCAGGTTGCCGCCATTTTTTACATAATCCATCAATTTAGGTTGTTCAAAAGCAAGCCGGTCGTTCACGTTCCACGCTCTCACGCCTGTAATAATGGCATCATAGCCTGACAGATCGCCATTAAGCACTTCATTTTCAGAGAGCTGATGAACATCATAACCAACCTGTTTAAGGGCATCGGGCACCAAATCGCCCGCGCCGGGAATATAGCCTATTTTTTTACCGGCTATTTTCAGGTCAACATCAATGAGTTTGGCCTGTGCGGGGGGGAATAAAGTAATGTTGGGCACGTGATCATACTTAATAGTTTGTATGCCCAGCGAAAACAATTTCCCGTTTACATTTACTACAGCTTCCAGAACAGCAATTTTAGGTTGATTATCTGTCGGGCTAATGCTAAAGGCAGCAATCCATTCGTCGCCTTTATTTTTATCGGTAAATGCATATTGTTCAGGTACAATCTTCCAGCCATCTATAGGTTTTATGCTGATGCTGCCGCTGCATTTGGTAAAACTTTTTAATTTAACCTGTACCGTTTGCGCAACGGTGCTATTAAAAATGTAATCCTTATTTTCAATATTGGCAGTTACCGGTGGCGTGATGGTAAGTGGTTGATAAACCTCGCCCCTAACCGGATCAACATATTTATAAACCAGGCGGCGTTCAAAATGAATAGCCTTGCCATCGATGGTGAACTCAAAATCAGCTATCGGCAGATCAGGATTTTCGGGATTGCCCGCTAATGAATCATTTTCAAGAGTATAAGTACCTATTCCGTGAGGTTTTGCCAGCCAATAAGGCTGAGTAATAGCTTTTGCAAGAACATAGCTTGTATAAGTTTGAAGTTCATTTGGCGATAAAACATAACCATGGGGATTTACAACATTTGTCGTAACAAAACCTCCCGCATCGATGGTCATTTTACTTATTGGCAGTGGATATCTGCTCAAAACCTGCGAGTGAACCACTATACTATCGCCTAAAGCATAAGTGGGTTCGGCTGTATAGCTTTCAAACCATAACCCGGCACAGGCGGCTATCAAATTGTTTAGTTGTTTTACCTTTTCGGTGCGCCAGTAAGCATCCTGTATTTTTTCAACCTGGTCCAGCAGTTTTACTAAAGCGCTTACTGATTGGTATGGTTTATCGATATCAAAATTTTTGCGAATGGTACTGGTTTCTGCTGCAATAGCTTCGCCGCCTTTAACCCGGTGCCAGGTGGCATCAATGCCATCAAACAAATCATTTTGCGGGGCATCGCCTAAAATCGTTTTAAAAAACTCAAGCGACTCGCCTCTTTGCCTTGCCGAGCCAAATCCCTGGGTTTTATGGTTAGAGCGACTTTCGGCAGCCAGCTCGCCATACCCTTTTCCGATTACGGGATTATAAACACCTACATCAACTTTAAACTGATCGGGCCGGGTGGTGTTGGTGGTGCCAAAGTTAAAAGTGTTCCATAACAGCCTTTTTGCCTGCCATGGTTTAACATATTGTAATTGCTCCGGAAAACGCTTTGGATCGGCAGCAGCTGTAAATGCTTCCTGCGCCAGTATAGCCGATGCGGTGTGGTGCCCGTGGCCGCCTTCGCCCGTTGTTGGGAACCGACAGATGATCACATCGGGCCTGAATTTGCGGATTACCCATACGGCATCGCTCAAAACTTTCTCTTTGTCCCATATTTTCAGCGTTTCATCGGGGCCTTTTGAAAAACCGAAATCATTGGCCCTGCTAAAAAACTGCTCGGCGCCGTCAACCTTTCTTGCTGCTAAAAGCTCCTGGGTGCGGATCAGTCCAAGCAATTCGCCCTGCTCGCTCCCTAATAAATTCTGACCGCCGTCGCCCCGCGTTAAAGAAAGATAACCTGTGCGGTAGTGTTTCTCCTGGGCCAGGTAAGCAAGCAACCGGGTGTTTTCATCATCAGGGTGCGCAGCTACATATAACACACTGCCTAAAACATCCAGTTTTTTGAAATTTTGTTCAATGGTTACAAGGTCGGCAGGCGGGGCCGTTTGTGCAAAAGTTAATTTGGAAACGGATACCAGTAATACCGCGGCAGCAAGTTTAATTCGGTTCATACAAACAAATATATTGAAAGATAACATGGAAAAACGGAAAGCAGGTGAAGGTAAATCAAATGTTACTTTAAAATAATAAATGTTTTTTAAAGTATTTGGGGCTGATAATCGTCATTTAACTTAAACATTATCAGAAATTAATGTGTATTAATAATTAGTTAAATAGCTGAATGTTGTAATTTTGATTACCCTAATACCGCTTTATTGCACTGATTGTCATTGTTGTATAATATTAATTGAGAAGCTATTGTATTCAATCAATCGTTTGATTAATTTTGTGCAGGAAAAACAATGGATAAAGATAAAATAGATAAGAAAGACCATATCCTGGATGTTGCCGAAAGAGTGTTTTCGGATCTGGGATTTGACGGGGCTTCGACCAGGATGATATCTGGCGAAGCGGGCGTAAATATGGCTATGCTTAATTATTATTTCGGCTCAAAAGAAGGTCTGTTTCTGGCAGTTTTTGAAAGGAAAATATCATCATTTCAAACCTTACTGCAAAACATCGGGAATGATGAAAGCATAAGTTCATGGGATAAACTGGCCAAATGTATTGACAACTATGTTGAAAGGATTATCGTTAACAACTGTTTTCAGAAATTAATTAACCGCGAGCTGTCAATGAGCAAACGTTCAGAACTATCTGACAAAATAACGGACATATTGATGATTAATGTTTTGGAGATCAGTAAAATTTTGGACGAGGGTATTAAAAACGGCACATTTTTTAAGGACACCGATACCCAA
>Ga0206833_1070_pt1 | contig 25552 bp, 16 predicted proteins | sample Alteio_BWOrgCont_32_FD_152891 | JGI IMG/M metagenome (GOLD analysis project Ga0206833, IMG submission 152891) | Enriched cells from forest soil in Barre Woods Harvard Forest LTER site, Petersham, Massachusetts, United States -... | ecosystem: Environmental > Terrestrial > Soil > Temperate forest >... | reverse complement strand
CCTTATTAGAATTGTAAGTAAGGAAGGCATGCTAATAACACAAAAGAAGATTATTAAAGCGCAGTAGTTTAAGTACTAAAAAAAACAATAAAAAAAGGAGGGAATGAACGCCCTCCTTTTTTTATTGTGGGAAGTGAGTTTTTTTCAAGAATTTGAATTAAAGGAGCAGTAAAAAGACGCCGTTTAATTTGAGTCTCGGAATGAAGGTAGATTTTTACGATAGATAGATATAAAAGTTACGTTTTATATAAAAATATCTTGGAGATTGCAAAAAACATGCTTTTGTATATGTCTGATAGTAAGAGAATATTAAATTTGTGTTTGAACTACCAGAATTTACCAGATTGCACATAAATACCTCCACTTATGAGAAAACTACCAATTACTTTCTTAGTATTAGCATTTGTTTCATTAGTCTCATTACTTAGCGCACAAACAGTACAAAAAGCAAAATCTGCTGCACCCGGCGGCGCTCAATTATCCAGTACCAATGCAACTCAAGCTACAGACTGGGTTGCCATGATGCGAGATCCTAAAGTTAATGTACACGATGTGCAAAAAGCCTTTTATGCCTGGTATAATAAGAAACACCCGAATGGAGAAAAAGATAAGGATAAGCTTAGCAAAGGCAAAGCTGATGATGAGGATGAAGCTTATGAATTATTTAAAAGGTGGGAATGGTTTACATTACCGCGTACAGATGCAGCCGGTAACCGTCCCGATTTTAATAAAGTAGGAGTTGAATATCAGAATTATTTAAATACGAGTGCAACTCATTCAATTCATACGGCGCATACTCCTCACCGGTTTATGGGAAGTAGTTTGAATGTTGCTAACTGGTCATATATTGGTAATACTGCTGTACCAAGCAATAGTCCGGATGGTTCCGGATATGGAGGAAATGGTAGGGTTAACAGGTTAAGGGTTCTGCCCGGAAGCACTACAACCTACTTTGCTTGCACTGCTGCGGGGGGACTTTGGAAGACTACCAATAGTGGAACTACCTGGTCAACGAACACAGATCAACTTGGTGATTTAACCACCAGTGATATTGCTATCAATCCTTTAAAAACAAATGTGATGTATTTGGCTACCGGAGATGGTGATGGAATCCAATCCATTTATCCTGACCCAGCTACTATAGGGATCTTAAAATCATATGATGGCGGAGCTACCTGGAATGCTACATCTCTTTCATATACTTTAGCATTAGCCGGGGTAAATTATTATTCCGTAAATGAAATTATTATAGACCCCAGCGATACCTCTGTAATTATCGCTGCTACTACAATGGGAATCTATCGCAGTACAAATTCCGGCTCTACCTGGACTTTAGCTACAGGAACAGGAACTAACCCTGCTACCTGGTTTCACACCATTGTGTTTCATCCCAGCAACTCACAAATTGTATATGCCACCACTTCGAATGTAATATACGGAAGTGCAATAGGCGGGTGTTTATACCGCTCTTTGAATAATGGTGCCAGTTGGACGCGATTAACTTCCGGTCTGCCGGCTAATACTGTTGCAGAAGGCATGGCAGTAGCGGTTTCGGCTGCTGATTCTTCGGATGTTTTTGTGTTGGCCACAAATGCCGGAACATACGATTATAATGGATTATACATGTCCACTAATGATGGAAATTCTTTTACCAAGCAATCGGGAGGATCTAATCCGAACATATTGGGTAGAGCCTTGAATGGAGCTGATTATGGTACTGGTCAAGGTTGGTACGATCTAACCCTTGCCGTTTCTCAAACCAACATCGATACTATTTTAGTAGGAGGTATAAATGTTTGGGAATCTTATAATAAAGGTGTTAATTGGACGATGAGCGGCTACTGGTTCACAGGTGGTAATACGTATGTTCATGCCGATAACCACGATATTGAATGTATGCCTGGAAATTCAAAGCAGTTTCTGGTAGGTTGTGACGGTGGTGTGTTTCTTACTTCCAACGAGGGTTCCACCTGGGCGAATTTAAGCCATAACCTGGAAAACTCCCAACAATATTGTGTGGGTGCTGCCGCAACTGTAGCGGGTACCGTTATAACGGGGTGGCAGGATAATGGTACCAACGTTTCTACTTCGCCCTGGGGGCAGGTGGAAGGTGGAGATGGTACAGACTGTTTTATTGATTATACAAATCCGGCCATTATGTATGCATCAACTCCGGGAGGTCCATCGTTTATCAGATCAACCAATTCAGGGTCTTCATGGAGCAATATTGTAACAGGAATTACGGAAAGCGGCCAGTGGGTTGTGCCATGGTTGCAAGATCCTAAAGTAAATACCACCTTATATTCCGGATTCCAAAATGTATGGAAATCTACCAACAGTGGAACTTCCTGGTCTAAAATAAGCACATGGGGTAGTGGGGGTAACTATATATCTGCTATTGCGGTAGATTCAATAAACACTAATTACATTTATGCTGCATATCCAAATAAAATTGAAGTTACTACCAATGGTGGTACATCCTGGACTAATATCACTAACGCAAGTTTATCCGGTGTAACTAATATCACGGGTATTGCTGTAAATTCAAAAAGCCCATCTCATGTTTGGGTTACTGTAGGCGGATATTCATCGGGCAATCACGTGTACTATTCAACCAATAGTGGATCTACCTGGACAAATATAACTACAGGACTTCCCAATTTACCGGTTAACTGCATAGTATATGAAAGCGGCAGTCCCAATGGAGTGTTTGTAGGAACAGATCAGGGTGTTTATTATGAAGATACAACAATGGGTAGCTGGGAGTTTTATAACACAAACCTTCCTATGGTGATGGTTGCCGACTTAAGGATCTGGAACCCGATAAAACCCACTGCGTACTTTACCGCAAGCCCTCTTGCCGTTTGTGCCGGAAGCCCGGTACAGTTTACTGATACAACCCACAATTCACCTGGGAGAGAACTTATTGCTGCTACGTATGGAAGAGGAACGTGGGAAACAGCTATTGATTCGGCACCTACACTTACTTATAGCTGGACGTTCACAGGTGGAACCCCTTCCACATCTACAGCTCAAAACCCTTTAATTGTTTACTCTACCCCGGGTGCCTATTCGGTAACAGAAATAGTTACTAATAGTGTAGGCTCAAGTACCATAACTAAAACCAATTACATTACTGTATATACCAACCCGGCTGTTGCTCCTACCGTAACAACAAATGTGACCTGTATGGGGGGAAGCAATGGAAGTGCCATTGCGAATGCTTCGTCCGGAACTTCACCATATACCTATAGCTGGACTCCTTCCGGAGGTAGTAATGCAACTGCAACGGGTCTTACCGCTGGCACGTATACCGTTATGGTTACAGATAAACATGGTTGCACAGCTTCTGCATCTATATCAATAACACAACCGGCTACGGGCGTAGCTGTAATAGCAAGTGTAACTCAAAATGTACTATGTAAAGGTTCAAGCACCGGAAGTGCATCTTCCAGCCCAAGTGGAGGAACAACACCCTATACTTATTCCTGGAGTGGTGGAGGTACTAATGTCTCTAAAACAGGTATGTCTGCCGGTTCGTATACTATCACTGTCACCGATAATGGTGGTTGTTCTGCAACGGCATCCGTTTCCATAACACAACCTGCTACATCTGTAAGTGTTGCAGCGAGTGTTACCGCCAATGTTACTTGTAATAGTGGAAATAATGGTAGCGTATCATCCAGTCCTGTAGGAGGAACAACACCATATACCTATGCCTGGAGCGGCGGTGGAACTAATTCTACCAAGTCTTCTCTGGTAGCGGGCAACTATACTATTACGGTAACCGATAATAATGGATGTACCACAAGTGCATCTGCCACGGTTACCCAACCCACAGTATTAAATGTATCGGCTTCTGCAGCAACAAATGTAAGTTGTAATGGCGGAAGCAATGGAAGTGTATCGTCCAGCCCATCAGGTGGTACATCACCCTATACCTATTCCTGGAGTGGTGGCGGAACAAACTCTACAAAATCCTCCCTCACGGCAGGTGGCTACACTATAACAGTAACCGATAATCATGGATGTACAACCAGTGCTTCCACTACAGTAACGCAACCTGCTGTATTAAGTGTTTCAGCAAGCACTACAACCAATACTAATTGCAGTGCAAGTAATGGAAGCGTGTCATCAACACCTGGTGGAGGAACAGCCCCCTATACCTATTCCTGGAGTGCCGGCGGAACAAATGCAACGGAATCAGGTCTTTCATCCGGCACCTATACTATTACTTTAACCGATAATCATGGATGTACAACAAGTGCATCTACTACCGTTAATCAAATAGGGGCAACGATAGTAGTTTCCATAGCATCGAATACTAACGTATTGTGTTTTGGCGGTAGTACTGCCTCTGCAACCGCTAATCCTGCTTCGGGAGGAACATCCCCATATACCTATAGCTGGACTCCAAGTGGAGGAACAAACTTAACCGCATCCAGCCTGAGTGCCGGTACCTATACTATTACGGCTACGGATAATAACGGATGTAATGGAAGTGCATCTGTTACTATAACCCAACCAACAGTTTTGGGTGTCTCTGCTTCTACTACAACTAATGTAAGTTGTAATGGAGGTAATAATGGAAGTGCATCATCCAGCCCATCCGGCGGAACGAATCCATATACCTATGCCTGGAGCGGCGGTGGAACTAATTCCACAAAATCATCACTTACTGCAGGCAGCTACACAATAACAATAACAGATAATAATGGGTGTACAGCAAGTGCCTCAACAAGTGTAACTCAACCTGCGACTTCTCTTAATGTTACAGCTAGTACAAGCACGAATGTAAGTTGCAATGGAGGAAGTAATGGTAGTGTGTCGTCCAGCCCATCAGGTGGAGCGAACCCCTATACATACGCATGGAGTGGTGGTGGAACGAATTCTACTAAATCCGGATTATCATCGGGTACTTATACTATAACTGTAACCGATAATAATGGATGTACTGCAAGTGCCTCAACAAGTATAACACAACCGGCTACAGCATTAAGTGTAAGTGCAAGTGCTTCAACAAATGTAAGCTGCAATGGAGGAAGTAATGGTAGTGTGTCGTCCAGCCCATCCGGTGGAACAACTCCATACACTTATGCCTGGAATGGCGGCGGAACTAATTCTACCAAATCAGGTTTATCATCCGGTAGCTATACCATAACTGTAACCGATAAAAATGGTTGTACCGCAAGCGCGTCTGCCACCGTTACCCAACCTGCCACTGCATTGAATGTATCTGCAAGTACTACAACTGATGTAAGTTGTCGAGGAGGAAGTAACGGAAGTGTATCCTCCAGCCCAGCCGGAGGAACAAACCCCTATACCTATGCCTGGAGCGGCGGTGGCACCAATTCTACTAAGTCAGGATTATCGTCGGGAACATACACAATAACGGTAACTGATAATAATGGATGTACTGCCAGTGCTTCAACGTCTATAACTCAACCGGCTACTGCATTAGGTGTTACAGCAAGTACAAGCACAAATGTGAGTTGCAACGGAGGTAGCAACGGTAGTGTATCATCTACCCCTAGCGGCGGAACTACACCTTATACTTATGCCTGGAGTGGAGGTGGAACAAATTCCACACAATCCAGTTTATCATCTGGGTCGTATACTATAACTATCACAGACAATAATGGTTGTACGGCGAGTGCTTCTAGTACTATTACACAACCCGCAACTTCACTCACCGTAACAGCTAGCGCAACTGCTAATGTAAGTTGTAATGGAGGTAGTAACGGAAGTGTATCATCTAGCCCTGCTGGTGGAACTAGCCCATATACCTACGCTTGGAATGGCGGTGGTACGAATTCTACCAAATCAGGTTTATCATCTGGCACGTATACTATAACTGTCACCGATAAGAATGGATGTACTGCGAGTGCGTTTACCACGGTTACACAACCTGCCAGTGCGTTGAGTGTATCTGCAAGTGCCACAACAAACGTAAGTTGTCGGGGTGGAAGTAATGGAAGTGTATCTGCTAGCCCAGCTGGAGGAACAAACCCATACACCTACGCTTGGAACGGTGGTGGTACTAATTCTACTAAGTCAGGGTTATCTTCCGGTACGTATACTATTACTGTAACAGATAATAACGGATGTACGGCAAGCGCCTCAACAAGTGTAACACAACCTGCAAGCTCACTAAGTGTGACAGCTAGTACGAGCACGAATGTAAGTTGCAATGGAGGAAGTAATGGAAGTGTATCATCCAGTCCTGTCGGAGGAACAACTCCATATACATATGCCTGGAGCGGCGGCGGAACAAATTCCACTCAATCTAGTTTATCATCGGGATCATATACTATAACTATCACAGATAATAATGGCTGTACAGCTAGTGCTTCCACCACTATTACACAACCTGCTGCTTCACTTAGCATATCAGCTAGCACTGCAGCTAATGTAAGTTGTAATGGAGGTAGCAATGGAATTGTATCATCAAGCCCTGCAGGAGGAACAACTCCCTATACTTATTCTTGGAGTGGTGGCGGAACTAATTCTACCAAATCCGGTTTATCTTCCGGTACTTATACTATAACTATTACCGATAATAATGGTTGTACTTCGAGTGCTTCAACAACCGTTACACAACCTGCCAGTGCTTTAACTGTATCGGCAAGTACTACAACAAATGTGAGTTGCCGAGGGGGAAGTAACGGAAGTATATCTGCTAGTCCTGCCGGCGGAACAAACCCATACACCTACGCATGGAGTGGTGGTGGAACCAATTCTACTAAGTCAGGATTATCTTCCGGTACATACACTATCACTGTAACAGATAATAATGGATGTACCGCAAGTGCTTCAACAAGTATAACACAACCCGCAAGTTCGTTAAGCGTTACAGCAAGTACAAATACTAATGTAAGTTGCAATGGAGGAAGTAATGGTAGTGTATCATCTTCGCCAACAGGTGGGACAACTCCCTATACCTATGCCTGGAGTGGTGGAGGAACAAACTCTACTCAATCGAACTTATCATCGGGTTCGTATACTATAACTATCACAGATAATAACGGTTGTACTGCGAGCGCTTCCACCACTATTACACAACCTGCTACTTCACTTAGTGTATCAGCTAGTACTACAGCTAATGTGAGTTGTAATGGAGGTAGTAATGGAACCGTATCATCAAGCCCTACAGGCGGAACAAATCCATATACATATACCTGGAGTGCAGGCGGAACCAATGCAACTGAATCTGGTTTGTCGTCGGGAACCTATACCATAACACTAACTGACAATCACGGATGTACTGCCAGCGCATCTGCAACTATTACACAACCGGCTGTAACGGTAACAGTATCGGCAAGCACAACCGCCAATGTAAGTTGTAATGGTGGTAGTAATGGAAGCGTATCATCCAGTCCTTCCGGAGGAACAATTCCGTATACGTATGCCTGGAGTGGTGGTGGAACAAATTCTACTAAATCAGGTTTATCTTCCGGAACTTATACTATTACCGTAACAGATAATAACGGATGTTCTGCTACAGCATCTGCCTCTGTAACGCAACCACTTGCTCTGGCTGTTGTTGCTTCAACCTCGACTAACGTAAGTTGCAACGGTGGTAATAATGGAAGCGTATCGTCTAGCCCATCTGGGGGAACGAATCCATATACCTATGCCTGGAGTGGCGGTGGAACCAACTTTACCAAGTCGGGCTTATCTTCCGGTACATATACCATAACTGTAACAGATAATAATGGATGTGCTGCTAGTGCCTCCACTATTGTTACTCAACCCGCCAGTGCTTTGAGTGTATTGGCTAGTACCACTGGGAATGTAAGCTGTAATGGAGGTAGTAATGGAAGTATATCATCTAGCCCATCTGGTGGAACGAATCCATATACGTATGCCTGGAGTGGAGGTGGTACCAATTCTACTAAATCAGGGTTGTCATCAGGTACTTATACTATAACTATTACGGATAATAATGGTTGTACGACAAGTGCCTCTACCAGTGTAACCCAACCTGCCAGTGCATTGAGTGTATCGGCTAGTACTACCACGAATGTAAGTTGCAACAGTGGAAGTAATGGAAGTGTATCATCGAGCCCATCCGGCGGAACAAACCCATATACCTACGCCTGGAGCGGAGGTGGAACCAATTCTACTAAATCGGGATTATCATCGGGTAGTTACACTATAACCGTAACAGATAATAATGGATGTTCGGCTAGTGCTTCAACCACAGTAACACAACCTCTGGTGCTTGCAGTTTCTGCTTCAACTTCAACCAATGTAAGTTGCAACGGTGGTAATAACGGAAGTGTAACTTCCAGTCCATCCGGAGGAACAAATCCATATACTTATGCATGGAGCGGAGGTGGAACTAACTCCACTAAGTCCGGATTATCATCAGGTACGTACACTATTACTGTAACGGATAATAATGGTTGTTCCGCTACTGCATCTGCTGCTATAACCCAACCGGCAACATCTCTAAGTGTGTCGGCCAGTACTACGACAAATGTAAGTTGTCACGGAGGAAATAATGGAAGTGTATCATCCAGCCCATCTGGTGGAACAAATCCATATACCTATGCCTGGAGCGGAGGAGGAACTAATTCTACCAGATCCGGATTATCATCGGGTACATATACTATAACAGTGACAGATAATAATGGTTGTACGGCAAGTGCATCTACAACAATTACTCAACCTGCTACTTCAGTAAATGTTTCTGCTTCTACTACAGTGAATGTAAGCTGCAATGGTGGTAATAACGGAGGTGTTTCTTCCAGCCCATCTGGTGGAACATCGCCCTATACCTATGCATGGAGCGGAGGTGGTACAAACTCTACTAAGTCAGGGGTATCATCCGGTAGCTATACTATAACAGTAACCGATAATAATGGTTGTACTGCCAGTGCAGCCACGACCATTACGCAACCGGCCAGAATGGTTATTACAACTGACTCTGTAGATGCTTCTGCAGGTGCATGTAATGGTTTAGCATCAGTAACAGCAACAGGAGGTAAGGCACCATACACCTACAGTTGGAGCCCGGGAGGAGCTACAACCGATACTATTAAGGCTAAATGTACAGGAGAATATTGCTGTACAATTACGGACAATAACGGTTGTTCGGAAAATGTATGTGTGATTATTACGAATAGCACGGGTGTAGGAACTTTGGGTACCACATCAGGCATACATATCTATCCTGACCCAAGCACTGGTTTATTTACGGTTGCGGGAGTAACTCAGGGCCAAATGATAGAGGTATATAATGACTTAGGTCAAAAACTTTCCAGCGTTGTTGCAAACAAAGCCACCATGTATTTTGATATCACCGATAAGGCAAATGGTATATACATGGTAAGAATAGTAAATAAAGATGGAAGCGTGGTAACGCAAATGAAGGTCATAAAAACACAATAGTGGTTTACAGTTTACAGAAAATAAAAAGGAGGAATTTAATTCCTCCTTTTTATTTTCTGTAAATCTAAGATGTGAAGTCTGTTACCGCTTGTTGCTTAGTTGCTCATATTAGTAACAACCGGAATATGTTCCAGGTTTCTTCCTGTTTATTATGGCTTACTTTATAATTGGTAGCCAATTCCAAAAGTTATATTCATTAACTGAATAGGAAGGTGTCCAGATACTGTTGGGCTGGGTACATATTGAACTGTAGTTCCTGCATTAACCCCGCTTGCATAAGTTTCATAAACATACTGTTGAGTATTGTATGATACATTGGAATATAAGTAATCGATGTTAGCCATAAGACATAACTTCCTTCGTCCCAATTCAGCTATCAGAAAACGGGCGCCTATGCCTGCATCAACTGCAAATGCGTTTTGATTGACAGGTTGAGTATCTAAATACCATGAATTATTAGCCTGGTCATTATACCCGACACTTTGTTCCGGTAGGGTACACAAAAGAATACCCCCCATCAAACGTCCATCGATAGAAAGCCTGCCGATAGGGTATGTAACATATAAACCACCCATTATGCTGCTTTCAGAATAATCCGTTTGCCCTGTTTGTGTCGGAAGTGAATAAACCTGATTATTACTGGCAAATGAAGTTACGTCATACGTATTATCATAACTGCCAAACATAAGTGCAACGCCAAAATTGGAATGATTGATAGGAACTCCCAGTGAGAAATCGAATACCAGCCCTCCCGGATCGGCATAATTACCGTATTGTGATCCAAGCATTTCACCGAAACTACCTTCCGGGGTTGCAAACCCTAAATTTATGGAAATATACCCACTAGGGTCAGTTGCCGCATTGTCTTTGTCTTTTGATTGTTGATCATTGTTCGGCTTTTTTCTCCAGGACCCGCCACCGCCATAATAGTCCTGAGAATAGCCTTCTGAATAAAAGCAGAAAAGTAAACTGCATACTATTAAAACCTTTGCTCTCTTTTTCATCGTTTCCATATATGTTATTTAAGGTATAGACTATCTATTAAAATTGAGGTTTAACCATCGAAGTATTAGACGACAATTGATTTTTTAACCTTTGAGCCCCAATTAAGCTTGTAGCTATTGCTACTGGCAATAAAGGACACTACAACTATTAATAAATCAGAGTACAAAGATACTTCATTGTTACGAATTCTTTAATATTGCCAAGTGCTTTTGTAAAGAGCATGGTATTGAAACGAATATCGTCTAACATTTTTTAACATACAGTCTTTAAATTATTTATGAGATTACAAAAAACCATCAGGGTAATAATTGCAGGTTCGGGGTTCTTATTTTTAATGGCTTGTTCTTCGCCCCTTGTATATAGCAGCCTTTGGCAAAGCAAACCGGTTACAGTTGATGGTAAGGCGGGAGAATGGCGTATTCCCTTAGATTTTTACGATGATAAAACCAAATTGAATTTCACTATTACAAATGATAAGACCAATTTATATATCTGCATAAGGGCAACCGAAGATGAAACTCAGAAAGGTATAATTCATTCGGGACTTCAGATATGGATAGATACTACTGGCGGTAAAAAGAGCCAGGTGGGTGTTCAATTTCCCATTTTAGAACGAAGTGCAAGTACGGAGAGTCCAGCTGATTCAAAGCATACTCATTCATCAGAATCGAGCATGATGGAGCCAACCTCCTCTGCTAATTCTCTGAAAAGCCGGTATATGAGTTCTGGCAAACAATTAAAACTTACAGGCTTTATTAATGCGGCTAACGGTCTTGATCAAATACCAAATATGTTTGGTATTAATGCAGCACTCAACTGGGATACCAATAAAATTATGATCTATGAGGTCTGTATTCCGTTCAATACTTTTTATAAGGCGTCACTCAGCCCTTCGGATAGTTCTAAGGTGCTGGGAATATCTTTTATAGTATCAGTTACTTCCAAGAACTCCGGTGGCCACAGCGGTGGCGGCGATATGGGAGGTGCTGGTGGTATGGGCGGCATGGGTGGAGGAGCTGGTGGTATGCATGGAGGTGGCGGTGGTGGCGGTGGTGGCGGTCACGGAGGAGGACATGGTGATGGAGAGAGTTCCACCAGCGTAGAATCACTTACTGCACATGTAAAATTAAAATTAGCTGTAAAGGATTCCCCTCAATAAATGAATTAAGGATTGAGAGCATTGCGACATATAACCCTATTCTTGCTGATGTTTTTTGGAGGAAACATCTACGCGCAATCCCCTAATACGCAACCTATAAAAATATTCGGAAAATTTATCAGTGATTCCGATAGAACAGTCATGCAGGGAGTAGGCGTCACGCTCTATACTCCTGATAGTGCGCGGCAATATTTTTCAGTAACAGATAATAATGGAATTTTTATGTTTCAAAATATCCCCCAGGGAAGATACCGGATACGCGCATCTTTTGAAGGGTATCAGGATTTTAATATTAGGTTGGCCCTATCTTCAACCGATATTAATATGGGGACACAAAAAATGAAGTTCGGTGTTACAAATATTAAAACTGTTACTATTCATGGCACGGTGCCGGTCCAACAACACGAGGATACCACAGAATATAATGCAGATGCTTTTAAAACCCAGCCTGATGCAACGGCTGAAGATCTGGTAAATAAAATGCCCGGTATAACTTCGCAAAATGGTGCTGTTACTGTGAATGGAGAGCAGGTGACACAAGTGCTTGTGGATGGAACTCCCTTTTTTGGAGATGACCCTATGGTGGCTTTAAAAAATCTTCCTGCAGAAGTCATAGATAAAATTCAGGTGTTTGATAAACTTAGCGATCAGGCTCAGTTTACCGGATTTGATGATGGTAATACACAAAAGACAATTAATATAGTTACCAAACGTAACCGGCGTAATGGAACATTCGGGAAGGTATATGGCGGTTATGGAACCGATCAGCGGTATTTAGCAGGGGGCAATATGAATTTTTTCAATGGTCCCAGTCGTTTTAGCATAATTGGGTTGACCAATAATATCAATCAACAGAATTTTGCCACGGAAGATATACTCGGTATGCTGGGTGGTAGTGGAAACGGTGGAGGAGGAGGCAGAGGTGGTTCCGGTGGCGGTCCACGCAGTGGAGGCGGAGGAATGGGCGGCGGTGGCGGCAGCAATATTTCTTCTACCGGCGGTGGGCTTACCCGAGGTGCCGGCAATTATTTGGTCGGTAGCCAGGGTGGAATTACTACTACCAATTCTATTGGAATTAATTACACCGATGCCTGGGATAAGAATAGAGTGAGGCTTACTGCTAGTTACTTCTTTAATAATGCTGTGAATAGTAACAGCACTACTTCTACAACAGCATACACAAGTGGTGAAGAGAATAGTAATATATACGATCAAAATTCCGGTTCAGGAAGCACCAATTACAATAGCCGTATAAACAGCAGGCTGGAATGGAATGTGGATACCAATGATGCCATTTATGTAATACTGAAAGGTTCAATTCAGCAGACATATTCTGCGGCTGATGCTATACAAACGGATCTATTGAGTGATATAGAACAAAGCTTTTCGCAGACAAATTCCTCATCTTCCAGCAGGGGGTATGATTATTCGGGTAACATTTTATACATGCACAAATTCCATAAAAGGGGTCGAACTATCTCCTGGAATGTGGGCTTTGACGATAATAATAAAAACACGCCCGGTAATCTTTTCTCTTTAGATGATTATTATTCCAGAGACACACTTTCGTATGCTACCATATTGAATCAACAATATACACAGCCTACGTATGGCTATACTCTTTCTTCCAATATTTCTTATACTGAGCCTATTGATAGCAACAGTATTCTTCAATTTAATTATAATCCTTCGGTGAATATTAACAATACTGAAAAGAGAACTTATAACTACGACTCTGTGGGTGATGCCTATATATTGCCGGATACGGCTCTCTCTAACCAATATAATAATACCTATATCACCAATTCAGTGGGAATAAGCTATCGCTTTAATCATGGGAAAAAGTATTATATCATGGTAAGTGTAAACCCGCAATATTCCACATTAATTGCGCAAGAGCTTTATCCTATAAGTAATCTTCCGGCTGTGCAGCGGAATTATACCAGTGTACTGCCTCGCCTTATATTTAACTATAAGTTTTCTCAAAGCAAAAACTTAAGGATAATGTATCGGAGTAATGTTACAGCTCCTTCCATTTCGCAATTGCAAAATGTAGTGAATAACAGTAATCCTCTATTGCTCAACACGGGTAACCCCTTATTAAAACAAGATTTTGAACAAAGCTTTATAGCCCGTTATGGCGCTACTAATGCCAATGCAGGCACTACTTTCCTGGTATATACGTATGCCAATTATATTCAAAACTATATTGGCAATGCTTCTTTTATTCCATTAAAAGACAGTGCCCTTTCTGATGGAACCATTTTATATAAAGGGTCACAGCTTTCTGAGCCTATGAATCTTCAAGGCTACTGGAATGCTAAAGGCTTCATAACTTATGGCTGGTTGATACGTCCGCTCAAATTGAATTTGAATTTTAATTCCGGAGTTATTTATGTTCATACTCCTGCGTTGGTGAATGATGTAGCTAATTACTCTTCTAACTACACTTACAGTGAAGGCTTGGTATTAAGTAGTGATATTAGCGAGAATGTGGATTTTACACTTTCTTACACTGCTAATTATAGCACAGTTACCAATACTTTACAAAACCAGGAAGATGATAATTACTATACGGGAATAGCTACCGGAAAAATTAACCTTATCTTTTTTAAAGGGCTTATTGTAAATACCAGTTTGAGTCAGACTTCTTATTCAGGCTTGGCTTCATCACAATATAACCAAGCCATTTATTTATGGAATGGTTCCATAGGGTATAAGTTTTTGAAGAATAAATTATTGCAGGTATCAATTAGCGCAAATGATATTTTAAATCAAAATACCAACATTACCCGCACTGTTACGGATACCTATATTCAGGATAGCCAGACGGTAGTTCTGAGACGTTATTATATGGTTAACCTGCAGTTAAATATCCGCAAATACAAAACAGCACCGCCGGATACGAGAGGTGGAGCAGGGAAGGGATAATTATAAGTGTTCAAACAGTTTGTGACGCATTACAAACAACACAAGTCCTGTTTTAGATTTTATACCAAATTTATCAAAAATAGATTCCCTGTATCCATCAACAGTACGGTGTTGCACGTTCATCAGATCTGCAATTTGTTCGTAAGTATATTCCTTTTCATGACAAACCAGTTTTAAGAATTCACGCTCCCTGGCCGATAGTTGTTCCAAAATAATTTCCTTTTCATTCTTCTTTTCAGTATTCATATTAGTGCGTAGTGAAAAGGCGAGGAAATCATTATGATAATACCCGGAGCGGAATATCTCATCTAATGCATTTTTTAGTTCTGATGCATCGCAATTCTTTCTTAAATAACCCCTTACTCCAAGGCGAAACAGTTTTATTACTGTCTCGTCATTGTCGCTTACAGTAAGCACCAGCACAGGAGTATGGATTCCTTTTGCATTCAGTTTTTCTATCACTTCATCACCATTCATTAAAGGCATGTTTATATCTAAAATGATCAGGTCTGGTTCGGGTTTCTGTGGAAAAAATGCAAGTAGCTCCTCTCCATTATCAAATTGATTTGATATTTGAAAGGGGCCGAGTTTTTCAATTAATTCTTTTAATCCATTCCGGATGATGACATGGTCATCGAGTAAAACGATATTTTTTTTTGCTTCCATAGATGTTAAATATAACTATGCTGGTAATTCCATCGCTGATATTTTTTTTAATGATATAGTGCAGCCTTTACCCGGAGAAGAATTTATTTCGCATGCCAATCCTGCCCATTTAGCCCGTTTTATAATATTCCTCAGCCCCGAAGCTTTATTCGATTGCATAATGTTTTCAACATCAAAACCTTTACCATCGTCCACTACTTTTAGTTGGAAGTTCTCACTCTCATTATTAACAGTTATATATACGTTTTTTGCCTGGGAATGGCGCAACGCATTTTGAATGATCTCCTGAAATAGGCGAAATACCATTAGCTCCTGATTCTTGTCGAGATTAGAACTGCCTGAGACAGTTTTCCAATGAATATCAAACCGGCGGAGAGATTTTATTCTGCTTACTTCTACCTCAATAGCAGCTAGTAGGCCAATATGACCAATATAATCGTTATTCAAGGTACGGCTAAGCAGACGGAGCTGCTGTGAAACCTCAGACAGATATATCTCCATAGGTTTAAAGCCTTCTTTAATGGTTGGATGATCGATCTTCAAATTCTCCAATTGAATATGGACTGCCGTTAATAATTGACCGATATTATCATGTAGTTCCTGGGCAAACTGACCCATTATTTCTTCACTAACTTCCGTTTCTACTTGCCTTAACTCCTTTTCATAATTCAGTTTGTTTTGGGCTAATTCAATTTGCTGTTTTAAACGTTGCCTACCCGATTGATAAAAGACAACCACAATACCCGAAACAAGTAATAATACTAATAATGTTATACTGATAACGGAAAGTACAATTTCAGTATTATTCATTGACAGTAGTAGTTTTTGCAAGAGCATTGCGACGAACAAGCCAGAAGCCATAGGCGAGGAGGAGGTAGCGGACATCAGATAATCCAACAGTAACAAAATTGAATAAATAAAGACTAATTTTCGGATGATTATTTAGTAAATAATCAAACAAGCTAAAATAAGGTACAACTCCTGCAAAATAGAGAACAACTCCCAACCCTAGCCATATTTCCGGTGAACGTTTCCAAATATTAGTATAATTGGCAAATTGGACATAAAGTATGGATAGATAAAGGGCTACTAATAATATGCCCTCTGCAATATATCCATAGTTTGAAAATGCTAAAGGACCTTTTAAAATAAGCGCAGATATAAATACAATTAGGAAAACCGCCCCCCCCGCCCATATTAGAAATTTTTCCCTGTAGTTTTTTAAGTATTCATAAGCTGCCCATGATAAAATTCCTGCTTCTATAGGCATACCTAGATTATAGACCCACTGATTATTATATTTCATATTAGGAATTAATTGGGCTGCATATGATAAAAAGATGATGAGAAAATAAGCGATTAACTGGTAGAAAAAAATGCGGTGTAATAAGTTCATATGCCGGAATGCAACTAATCCAGATACGAATGCTATTGTGATGCATGTAAATTCATGGATGATACGCAAAATGTATAAATGTGCTATACTCATAAGGACTATAAATATAGCACATTTATTAGTTTCTGTTTATTAAATAATTTACTAAATATAATTAATGTAATAAAGTAAAAGTAACTTCATATGCATTTTGAGTTGAAGGTGGTGGACATTGGGGTGGACACATGTTTGCAAGGTCGGCAAACTCGTTAGCGGTAAGGTGAAGAGAGTCTTGTAACCCTGGGGGGCCAATTAAAAGGTCATGCTTATAGTAGATTATTTTGGTTGCAGGATTTGTAACTGGGAGAGCAATATTCAAAATTTCTACTTGCGTGCAGATATTCAGAGACATTACCGCATTAAGTTCCTGAAAAGGATATACTAAAGTGTGTATATCTCCAGTAATATCTGATGTGTTATTAAAATCAGGCATAGTGGGTGGTGTCGGATACGACTGTGGATGACTAATTTCTATAGTGTTTTGATAGGTGTTGGCATCAATGACATCTTGTGCTATAGGATTCATACTTTCTGGCTGAACTGAGCCAGATGGTAATATTAGGTAATAAGAACCGGCTAACGATTGAGTAGTGGCATAATATGAATAAGTGTTAGTTCCTACTTGGCTTCCTGATTGCGCTGAACGGGTAAGCCAAAGAGGACGTACATACAAGTCCAATAGATTTGGATTACTACTTGAAACCCCATATTCAAATTGTAAACCAAGCACATAATTGGTGGTCGAGCCTCCACTCATGCCTGAAGCTAATGTAGATAAATAGGTAATTGCAGGTTGTGTTAATGTAAATGATTGGTTCACAATACTAGTGCCGTTGAGATAAAGATATTTGGATGCAAATACAATAAAAGTATCTCCAAGTGCCGGTGATACACCATCCCGCGACAAGTCGATAGGATCCTCTGTATAAGTAGTTGCCGCTATAAACATACTCTTGCCAGAAGGGTTATTACTAGATTCATGAGTTGGCAGAAAGCTGCAGGTTAAAATAATGCAAGCGGCACTTGCAATACTTGTAAGTAATTTTTTTCTTTTCATAATAATTAATTTTATTGGTTGATGCAAAAATATAAATCAATTATTAACTAATTTGTTTTTGATATTACTAAAAATCCCGTTTTTCAATACGGGATTAATCCCCTCCATGTTTCTCATAATTACTCCTTGTGGTAAGGTACTAGTTGATAGCACCTTTGTATCATCAAATTTATTGATACGGGAATGTCGAAAACCGGAAAAAGAGTAGGCAAAAATAAAATCTAATTATTATGAAAATTAAAATTTTTACAATTTCTTTAATTATTTTATGTAACAATGCTTTTTCCCAGAAAAAGCTAATAACGGGTGCTCCTGCCAAAATAGTAAGAGATACAATTTCTGGCAAATCTTTTTGCTTTAATTCTCCTGCTCTTTTAATTAGAATTGAGAAGAGATTTCAGGATAATGCTCAGACCCAATCAGACTTAACAGAGATAATAAAAAATGGAACCGCTATCGTTTCAAGGGCAAATGAAAACTTTACAGTGGAATCACTTGCGGGAGATTCGACACATTATATTCTGCGTTTGTGGGTTTATATAGATAAGAAAATTAAAAATAGAGACCCTCAAGTATTGAAAAATATTCATCATTATTATGGAAATGAAAATACTAATCAACCCAACGACCCAAAAAGCTTGGATATGGAAAGCGAATTGAATACAATGAAAATAGATAGTGGAAATATGACAAGAGAAAAATACATTTTTTTAATTAGTATAGATCAATTCAATAAAAACTGTGGGCCATTTATAAAAAATACAATCAGGTGGGGTTTTGGTACTATGACATATCCTTTTAGATGGAGAACCCAAACAGGGGTTATTGAGCAAAGTGCAAATATTGGATTGATTTTCGGATATTCTCATAAGTTTAAAGGAAGTAGCGATTGGAGCTATGGCTTTTATGGAGGTGCCTCTGAAACCTCAAATACTTTGGATAGTGCCACGACTAAAGGTATGGAAAGAAAAACGACGACTGTTGCAACTCTTACACCCTCTTTAAATTTTATTCTTTCATGGAAGACTTTGCAAATAACTATTGGAAGAGGCTGGGATTTTCTTGTTGGAGAACAGTCTAATATAGCTAGAAATTGGATATATAAAAATAAAGGATGGATTGGTTTTGGAATTGGAGTTAGTATTTTTAATACCTCAGCTCCAAGCAATGCGAATGGAACACAAACGCCTTCAATTCCTCCTAAAAATAATACAGTTACCCTAAGTCATTGATGAACTGCATTACAAAAGTTCTTAGGTTTGTTTAGCCATAAATCTCGCAATATAATGGCTCCCCCATCCCGCAATTCTGTGGGATGGTTTTTTTAATTACTAGCTCGTAACCCACTTAAATCCGGTTGCCCTGCATTTACCCATGCGGTGTACCAAAAGCTTGCTACATCTATAGCAGAACTTCTCAATTGTTTTTCTACCATGCCGTTTAATGCTTTGTTATATGCAGCAATGTAGGCTGGTGTATAGCGTATTTTATGTTCTTCGTTTTTCAATGGCAGGTATTTTTGGCTTTTGGTAAAGTGGCTTGATACTTCTCTTTCATCGGCTAAAACTACTGGTGCTAAAGGATAAGTTTGTTTTAAAATATTCCAAATAGTAGCGGCAGGGTCTTTCAGGTAGACGGCCCCTCCGTTGATATGTGGGTAGCTGTCTCCAAAAGCTTCCGGAATAGCGCTTTCCCATAATGCATGTATACCAACCTGATTTTTTTTTTGTCCGTTGTAATTAGAAATGGTATGTAAAGGAACATGAGCATCTGCCACATAATGTCCGATGGTTGCCGAAGCCCGGAGTATCATTTTCAAATCTTTTTTCTTAAAAGCATCGGTTAGCTTGTTTTCCCAATAAATAATTTCCCAGGGCAAGGTGCCATATTTGTTTAATGTGTCTTCTGTATATTTCTTTACTGCTTCTTTCCAGTATTTGGGAAGTGCCGCAAAGGGTAGTGAGCCATAATGGTCGAGATTAATATAATGGTGTGGGCCTTCGGCTGAATCTACAAATTTGAGTTTATCAGGATCGACGGCATGCTTGGTGATGTATTCTATATTCCTTTTGTAGAATGAGGATAAGGCAGTAGGAACTCCATATACCGCCATGCGGTTGATCTTTTTATGGGCATAAAATCCCCATGAAAAAGCATTGGGCGAAAGAAATAGAATACAAAAGAGAGTAGTAAAAACGAGGGAGATATTATACCCGGGTTTTTTCATTAGCTTTTATGTGGAATGATATAATTGCCCTCCATTATTGGGACAACAGGGGCGAGGTCAAGGGTCAGACAATACTTAACATCATCAGCAAGGTTAAGCTTTTCCAGGCGTTTAAAGTGAGAGGAGTTTTCCATAAAACCCTGCAAATCCTTTTGCGCCAATTCGTATAAAGATTTAGATGCCAGCGTGGAATCATAATTGGTTTCAAACAAGTTTGTCTTGTCCAAAGTATGAGCAATAGCTCCGGCGCATAAGGTGTCTTCCAGGTTGAAAAAATCTTTCCACCCGGCACAAAGCAATATGATATTCTTATGTTGATGAGATAACCACTCGCAAAGTGCAGTCAGGTTAACGAAGGAACCAATAACTATCTTATATGCCTCTCTGGCAGCACGAATAGCCTGTGTGCCGTTGGTGGTTGTGAAGACAATAATTTTACCTTTCAATTTAGGATTGGTATATTCCGATGGTGAGTTACCCAGATCAAAACCTTCCACTTTTTGGGCTTGTCTTTCAGCTGCGCATAAAAACCCTTTTGATTGGTAATTTCTGGCTTCTACAATTGATGCAACGGGTAAAATTCTTTCTACACCATAATGCAAAGCAGCGCAGATGGAAGAGGTTGCGCGCAATACGTCAATCACAACGACTATACTATCTTCGTGCGGGTAAAGAGGGAATGAGTGTGGCGAGAAGCACACTTCTATAGTATTCTTTCCGTATTTTGCTTCCATTAAAATGCTTAAGCTGGTTTGTTGTAGAATGGAGTTTTGACTACTATCGCTTTAATAAGTTTATCGCGGATCTTAATATAAATTTCAGAACCCGGTTTAGATAATTCTGTCTTTATATATCCCATACCAATGGCCTGTTGTAAGGACGGTGATTGGGTTCCGGAAGTTACAATACCTTCAATATTACCATGGGCATCTGTAATTTCATACCCGTGGCGTGGAATACCTTTATCTATCATTCGGAAGCCTACTAATTTACGTGAAACTCCCTTTTGTTTTTGCTCTGCAAGGGCTTCAGAGTTAGTGAATTTTTTATTGAATTTGGTGATCCAGCCCAACCCGGCTTCAATAGGAGAGGTGGTATCATCAATATCATTTCCGTATAGACAGAAAGCCATTTCTAAGCGCAGAGTGTCTCTGGCTCCCAATCCGGCAGGCTTCAATCCTTCCGTTTTTCCGGCTTCCATTATGGCATCCCAGAATTTTCCTGCATCTGCATTTTTGCAGTATATCTCAAATCCTCCTGCTCCCGTATATCCTGTATTGGAAATAATAACATCATCTACCCCGCAAAATTTACCAATTTCAAAAGTATAATAGGGTATCTTGGTTAAATCAACCGATGTAAGTTTGCTCAATATTGCTGTGGCTTTCGGGCCTTGTATCGCCATAAGAGAATAGTCATCGGAAACATTTTTCATTTCTGCTCCGGTATCGTTGTGAGATGCGATCCAGTTCCAATCTTTCTCAATATTGGAGGCATTCACTACCAGAAAATATTTATCGTCAGCCATTTTATAAACAAGCAGATCATCAACAATTCCGCCATCATCATTCGGCATGCAAGAGTATTGCACCTTACCCGGAATAAGTACAGAAGCATCATTACTAGTCACTTTCTGAATCAAATCCAAAGCTCCTTTACCGGTGATAAAGAACTCGCCCATATGAGATACATCAAACATACCGGCAGCGGTGCGGACAGTGTTGTGTTCATCATTTAATCCGGTATACGATACAGGCATGTTATATCCTGCAAATTCTACCATTTTTGCTCCTAGTGCAATGTGTTTGTCTGTCAGCGCTGTCTGTTTCATTTAATTTCAAATATATTATTGACTCCGAATATTTTGCGTTGTGTTAAAAAGCCTTCTGCGTATCTGGCTCCAATGCTGTGGCCCCAGCTGCCGCATCTTTCCTTAATGGAATCAAGAAATTCCGGTTGGGAAAGTAATGTTTGCGGTTCTTTGGAATCTGCCGAATAGAATTGCGAACCAAAAGCCTTGATAGCTTCCATTTTCTGATCTATTTCATCACTTATATCTACTACAAAGGAAGGCTCGTAATTATAATGCTGCATAAAGTAAAACAGCCTCGAAGGACGATGTGGCTCTTGCTTTTTACCATCCAGTTCTGTTTCTATTTTCTGTAATCCGGCATAAAACCAGGCTTCCGTAACCATAGCTGAACATCTTCCATGGTCAGGATGGCGGTCTGTTGGAGGATTGGTAATGACAATATCCGGTTTGTACTGTCTTATCTTTTGAATGATCTTATGCCTGTTTTCATGGTTGTGCTCAAAGTAGCCATCCATAAGACCCATATTTTCGCGGACAGAAGCACCTATTATTTTAGCAGCTGCAGCAGCCTCTTTCAGGCGTAATTCATTCGTACCCCTGGTTCCTAATTGTCCCTCTGTAAGGTCTATCATTCCTACTTTTTTACCCGTTTTAACGGCCTTTATCAGTGTGCCAACACAAGCTAATTCAACATCATCTGGGTGGGCAGCAAAAGTAAGAATGTCAAGTTTCATGGAATAAAGTTGTCAGTTATCGATAATCGTTTGTCAGGGACAAAAGTATGAAAATAAATGGCCATATACTGTAATACTTTCTAATGTTATTCTGTATCGGGAAATTCCCTATTTTTACTTAAAACCTTGTTTCCCTATATCCTTGAATTGAAAAACACTACCCAAATAAACCTAGTCGAATTTTGGGGGCGTTTACCTGAAAACGAGCGTTTAATGGTAGATGTACTCCGTCAAATTGTTCTGGAGAACTTACCGAATAGTTGTAAAGAAAAATTTGCGTGGAATGTGCCTTGTTATTATGGGAAACGGATGATATGCATTATCTGGCCTGCTGCAATTCCGCGTGGAGGAATAAAAAAAGGCGTATTGCTTGGCTTTGCTCAGGGTAATAAATTAAAAAACGAAAACGGATATATCAAAAGCGGCACCAATAAAAAGATCTATTACCGCGTAATTCCCTCGGTAGATGATATTGATGAAAAGGAAATAATTCTACTATTGAAAGAGGCTCTGGAACTTGATGGTAAGTTTAAGTAGATAGTAATCCTAATTGGAGATAAACTTAGTATTGTCCACAAACCGGTCTTTTACATCTTCGGTTGGTATCATGCATTGTTCGCTTTTACCAAATAATTTGTATCTGTTTCTCGCGAACAGGCGATATATGGCATTTCGGATAAACCCAGGAATAGTTTTTAAAATAAAGGCACATTTCCAAATTTCATTCAAATTACTTAGAATTTTAATTACAGCATCTGATTGGGTGAATATCTTTCCTCCATCATAAACAACCACGGTATCAAAATTGGCAAGGCTTAGATTGAAATGCTTTAGAAGCCCCGCTCCATATTCCGATTGTAAGGATGCAAACTGAAAGGTTTTATTTTTGTCCCTTTTCAAGACAAACTGAACAAACCGGTTGCACATATTACAAACACCGTCAAATAAAATCACCATAGAAAGCCACTTTTAACAAAGTTAGGAATAATCAGCCAGTGATTAAAACTCCAGGTGAACCCTTAAAGAATAAATACTTACAGGGCCTCTGTCTGCATTATACCCGGGGTTTACTACATATTGGTAGTCGGGGGCTAAAAACATGTGATCGAGAAATTTAAATTGGTAATAGGCTTCCATAATTTGCTCCGATCTGTAGTGTGGCAAAGTGCCATCGCCAATAATGAACTGGTATCCACCTGTATTTTCAAAGTCAATATGTTGTTTAGATAAACCATTCGCGATATAGGCTATGCCGAAATTATCTCCTTTGCGTTTCCACATAGTACCATCAAAACTAAGTCCCGGAGTAATGGTTTGATCGACTTCTGTAAATGCCCAGTCTCCTGTTGTTCCGTTATTCCAACCGGCCCGTAAAAAGAACCCTATATTTTGACTGAGCGGGTAGTTGAAGTTCAACCCTGCACCATATTTCTTATCTCCATTGTAAGCAGAATCATTATCTATATTAAGTACAGCGGGGTTGCGGGTTTTATTATAAAGTGCAATTGCATTTTCATAATACGGAGCCCTGTTTTGATTCATAAATAACAGTAAACTCAAACTTCCTGTTTTTCCGGCTGACTTAAAACTGAAGCCTGTTTCAAAGGTAAGTCCGAATGTTTTGCCAATATTGGGATCCATTACCGGGCCGTTAGCTGCCAATGGTTCTAATGCATCCGATAATTCGATGTACCAGGTAGGTTCTACCAATTGTATAACAGCCCCATACGTATAGCCTCGTGTATTAGCAGGATAATCCCAGGCTCCATTATCCATTAATACCCAGTTCATGAACTGAGTTCTTGGATCGTGTGAGTAGGGGTTATTATCATAAAAATCAGCCAGCGAAAATTTTCCAATACTGAAGGTTAGTCTCTTAGTAGGAAGATATTGTGTTACCTGGTTTTGGTCATCTGTCATCAATGTATCGTGACTGCCATGTAGTGCAAAAGATTGCTGGAAATATGCCCTTGCAATATAGGCTTGGGGAATAGGATTACCGACTCTGTATATTTCTCCATTCGGGAAACCTGCAATACCGGTAGTGCTGCTAATCCCTTTCCCCCCCGATACTTCAGGGTTCACATAAATAGAACCATATCTCCATAATCTATAGCCCAGGAATATAGTTGCTGTAAGAGACATATCCTGTTCTGTTGTATCCTGAAGACTATTTTTTCCTGAATATGGTGCTGTAAATTTTCCATGATACTGGTCTATAGCGGTTGACTGGAAATGGAATGACCAATGGCTTCCTGTATCTTTATGCAGGGAATCTTTTGGAGATGCACCCATAGTTATAGAGAGCAATGAAAATAGAACAACCACTACAAATTTGGCTGCCTTTTGAGATATGATAGTCCTTATTGGCATTTTGTGCAAAGAAACCTTTTTTTTGTTTACTGAATATTAACAGTGCTATTATTTGAATGTGTCGTATAGTAGATAAAGGTTGAGAGTCAGTATTATACCTGCTGCTGCCCAAGCTATTATTTTCAAAATTTTTCTGTTGGCAAAGGTTCCCATTTTGGTTTTATCGTTCGTGAAAATAATAAGGGGAATTACTGCAAAGCTTAACTGCATTGATAAAATTACCTGGCTTAGTACTAATAAACTTGCCGTACCATGTTCTCCCATAAGTAATGTTACAAAAAAGGCAGGTATAATAGCAATCATACGGGTTATGAGCCTACGCAGCCATGGTTTCAGGCGTATGTGTAAAAAACCTTCCATAACTATCTGCCCCGCTAATGTCCCTGTTAAGGTAGAGTTTTGCCCCGACGCCAGTAAGGCAACGGCAAATAAGGTGCTGGCAAGTGTGGTGCCCAGCAAGGGAGCCAGTAATTTGTGGGCATCCGTTATGTCTGCCACATCCTGGTGTCCTGAGCTATGGAATGCTGCTCCGGCGACAATAAGTATAGCCGCATTGATAAAAAAGGCTGCCATTAACGAAACGGTACTGTCAATTCCGGCGAACTTAATAGCCATTTTTTTCCCTGTTTCTGTTCTGGGGTAATCGCGTGTCTGCACTATACTTGAATGCAGATACAGGTTATGTGGCATTACTGTAGCCCCCAGAATACCTATCGATATATATAACATGGATGGATTGGTAACTACTTCGGCATG